>ULXS01008154.1_pt1 | contig 21951 bp, 15 predicted proteins | sample 1961421 | NCBI WGS metagenome assembly ULXS01 (sample SAMEA4835842, study PRJEB28245) | human gut metagenome | biome: gut microbiome; material: fecal sample | place: Denmark | collected 2008
GTATCTTCAAATCGTCAATCCAAGGCACTTGAAAGAACTTTTCTCCACTGATGCGCCAACCCAGTGAAACGGAGAGGAAGTTTCCCCAACGGTCGTTTTTGGGCAGACGGGAAGTGCCGTCGCGGCGGGCAGTCACCTGTGCCAGATATTTGTCGGCATACGAATAGTTGATTCGTCCGAGGTAGGAAATCAGGGCAGATTCACCATAATTACCGCCTGCGGTGGTGTTGCCGGTAGCGGCATCGAGTGAAGTGATGTATTTGTCGCCTATCATCAGCGGGTCTAATTTCGTTATCCAGCGCTTTTCTTCGTGGAACTTGTTGTAGGTGATACCGAACAGAGCATTCACATCGTGCTTACCGAATTTATGCTTGAAGTTATAGGTTTGCTCAATCAGTATGTCATGATTCTTGGCGCTGTCGTAACCTAAGCTCGCGGCATCGTCTCCCTGTCCCATCGTCCAGTTACCTTTCTTGCGCAATGAGTTGGTGATACCCATATAACTCTTGTAGGCTACATTCAGTTTGGCATCGAACATCCCGAAGAGTGATATCTGTCCGTAGATGTTTCCTGTCAGGTACTCTTCTTCGTTGTTCTGCACATACAGGTTTTGCATGGCTACGGGGTTCAGACCGTATGTGTTTGCGCGGTCTACGTCACCATATCCGTATCCTCCGGGATGTGATTCATCATATACCGGAATTGTTGGTGCTATACCGATAAAGTCACTCCAGGGATTGCCATTCAGGTTTTTCCGGTCCGACTTGGTGTAGTAGAAGTTCTCTCCATAGTAGAAGATGCCCTTCTGTCCGCTTGTGTTGATGCGGAAACCGTATTTGTCATACTTGGTATTCAATAGGGCGCCGTCGTCGACCATGCGGTTCAGTGAGGCGTAGTACTTTACCGTTTTGGAACCGCCGGATAGAGAGACGTTGTAGTTCTGTAAAACACCGGTGCTCAGCATTTCATCCTGCCAGTCGGTATTCCCGTCGTAGTGGTTCTGGCGTTTGGTAATGCCTGAGACACCTGCCAGTATAGCTTCGTCGTAGGCGCGGTCGTTGTAGATTTTATAAGTCTCGGCATCCATCAGGTCGTAACGGGGCAGCCAGCTTAGTGTCAGTTGGGAGTCGAACTTTACTTTCAAGTCACCTTCTTTACCCTGTTTGGTGGTGATGATTACAACACCGTTGGCTGCACGCGATCCGTAGATGGCCGCTGATGAGGCATCTTTCAACACCTGGATGGATTCAATATCTTCCACATTGACACCCAAGTCACTGCCGCCATAGGCACCGTCGATGATGAACAGCGGGTTATTGTTCGTCAGACTGCCTAAACCGCGGATTGTGATGTTGGCATTGGAGCCGGGCTGACCGCTGCTCGTAATCTTTACACCAGAAGTCAGACCTCGCATAGATTCCACTACATTGCCCGAAATGCGTTCGGCCAGAGCATCTTCCTTGACGGTAGATATGGAACCCAATAAATCTTTCTTCTTTACAGTACCATAACCGATGACCACTACTTCGTCCAGTAGTTTGTTCTCGGGTTCCAAAGTGATGTTGATGACGTTGCTGGTGCCCACTTTCACCTTTTGTGTGGCAAAGCCGATGAAGCTGAACTCAAGGGTAGCACCTTGATTGACTTTAATCTGGTATTTACCATTCATATCGGTGGTGGTTCCGTAGGTACGGTCGCCATCTTTTGCCAGGATAGATACCCCGGGAAGTGTCTCCCCGGTGTTATCATTTACAATTCCTGTGACATTGACTTGTGCGTACAAGTCGAACGAACACATGCATAGACAGAATAATATTGCTTTAATTAGTCTCATGTATTAAAAATTTTAGGTTGAACGAAAATGTATATTTAGTTCAGGCAATTTCCTCTTTCACTCGATGAAGTTAGAAAAAGAAAGCATTAATTTATGAGATCGAGTGAGAGCCGGATTAATTGGCTCCGGAGATGATAATTGCTCCTAAACCGGATATAAACAGAACGAACATGCAAGCCAGAAGGATATTTACCGTCCGTGAAGAGCCTTTGAACTCTTTCCAGATAAATATGCCCCACAAAGCTGCAATCATAGGCGCTCCCTGTCCCAAAGCATACGAGATAGCCGCGCCGGCTTTCCCTGCTGCAATGTAACTCAGAGCCGTACCTAATCCCCAGATGGCTCCTCCCAACACTCCGACCATGTGTGTGCTGAATTTGCCTTGGAAGTACTCTTTATAGCTTACTGGAGTACCTACAAACGGCTTCTTCATCACGATGGTGTTGATAATGAAATTGCTTATGAAGATACCTATTGCGAATATAAAGAATGCCGAATACGGAGTAGCCATTGCGGGAGTAGGCGACTCAAAGTTATTTAAGTCCATGGCAGCGGCAACGAACCGGTAGAAGAAGGACATCAGTACACCTGCTATGATGGCGATAAGAATTCCTTTTTTATTCGTACTGCTTCCTTTCTTATTCATCTTTCCGGCAGCTATGGCATTGAAAATAATGGCCAGTACCACTAGCGCCACACCACTGAAAAGGATTACCGCATCACCTTTGGGCTCGCCAAAGTAGTTGACGAAAACCCCTAATACCAGTGCTATGCCAACTCCCAGAGGGAATGCTACTGTAAGCCCGGCCATCGAGACGGAAGCTGACAGCAGGATATTGGATAGGTTGAATATAACCCCTCCTGCAAAAGCGCTTGCATAGTTCTCCATACTGATCTGTTTCAGATCTTCAACGAAACCACGTCCGGCATCTCCCGTACTGCCCAGCGTGAATCCTAAAAGGAGGGAGAAGACCAGGATACCGATAACGTAATCCCAGTAGAACAATTCGTAACGCCAGGTCTTCCCGGCAAGTTTCTGTGTATTACCCCACGAACCCCAGCAGAGCATCGTGATAACGCAGAAAATAACGGCTAATGAGTAACTGTCTACAATAAACATGGTATTAGAATTTAAAGTTATTATTTATAAAACATCTATTTCTTTGCGATAGGGCAGGGCGGACTGTGCTCCCATGCGGGTCACTGTGATGGAGGCACACTTATTGGCAAACTTCACGGCATCCAGCACATTCATGTCTTCGGATAGTGCTACACATAGGGAGCCGCAGAAGGTGTCTCCGGCAGCTGTGGTATCTACCGCTTTCACTTTGGGGACGGAAACCTCATGGTATTCGTTGTTTTCCTTAATCAGGGCTCCTTTGGACCCCATTGTGATAACGACAATGTCCACTCCTTTGGCGCTGATGATGTCCGCAGCTTTCCGGGCACTTTCCCAGTCGGTCACTTTGATTCCCGAAAGAATTTCGGCTTCCGTTTCGTTGGGGATAATCATATACAGGTTTTGCAGCAGCTTGTTGGAAAGTGCGCGGGCGGGTGCCGGGTTCAGGATAACCTTGATACCCTGTTCGCTTGCTATCTGGGCTGCGTATTCCACTGTTTCTATGGGAATTTCCAGTTGCATCAGCAGGATATCTCCTTTTTCGATGGCGGGCTGTGCTTTCCGGATATCTTCGGGACTCAGTGAACCATTGGCTCCGGAGGCAACAGCGATACTGTTTTCTCCGTTCACGTCTACCATAATCAGTGCCACTCCGGAAGGGAGGGTAGGGTCTGAATAGATATTTTCAACGTGAATTCCTTCGTCTTCGTACTGCTCTATGGAACGTTTGCCGAATAGATCGTTGCCGGTCTTGGCTATAAAGTACACATTTCCTTTTAATCGGGCAGCCGCTACAGCCTGGTTAGCCCCTTTACCTCCGGGGTTCATCATGAAACTGCCACCCATTACTGTTTCTCCGGGAACGGGGAGACGGTCGGCTTTGATGACCATATCTGTATTACAACTACCTATTACAATGATATTCTTGCTCATGGCTATTAATTAGTTTAAGATTAAGTAATTCGGAACTGTGCTTTCTTTTTCTACGCCAAATGTATGCGATAGATAATTCATAAACAAACAAAAAGTGCACAAATATAATACTGGTAAATTTATATAATATCGTTAATATGAATGTTAAATAGTTGATATTCAATGAGATTTATGTGTATGTATGTGCGGTGTTTTAATATTTGTAATATAGCTAAAGCTTATATTATTCCGCGAAAAGATTGTTTCCTTTTGTTTTTTTCTCTACCTTGCTTTCGTTATTTCAAAATCTACTAATGCTATGCCAAAGTCCGAATCGCTTATCCAATTGATAAATAGTCTCACGAAACAAGAAAAGAAAGAATTCTCTATCTATATATCCAATAAGCCGGAGAAAGACTATATCTTCCTTTTCAGATTGATTGATGACAAGAAGATCAGTGACCCTGAAGAACTGAAACAGTGTTTCCTGAAGGCAAAACCCACTTCTTCTTTCAATACGGTGGTTATTTACCTGTTTGATCTTCTGATAGAGATATTGACAGAATTGAGAACAGAGCAGGATAGCTATTATCTGTTGTTCAATGAGCTGCTGCATGCCAGGGTATTGTATGAGAAGTCTATGCATCAGGAATGCTTCCAGGTATTGAAAAAGGTGAAAGAGAAGGCCGTCTATTATGAAAATCATTTTGCGTTGCTTGTGGCGCAGAGGTTGGAACTGAATTATCTCCTAACGCTGGATTTTGAGGAAGTGGACGAAAAGAAGCTGCTGAACAAACAATATAAAATGAAAAGTACGCTGAAAAGTATCAGTCAGTTGAATGAGCAGTCTTCATTGTATGAGTTATTGAAGCACAGGATGTTGAACAGGGGGGCTTCACGTTCGTTGGAGGAGACTCAGAAACTGGATGACCTGGTGACCAGTGAGATTAGTATCGTGGCAAGTGCAGGCGTCGAGAACTTTGAGATAAAGAAGAATCACCAGCTTTTCCAGGCCAATTACTTTGTGACGGTGGGAGATTACAGAGCTGCGTTCAATTCATTTGTGGAGCTGAATAAACTGTTTGAAGAGAATACCCACCTTTGGAATAATCCTCCGGTATATTATCTGATGACGGTGGAAGGTATGTTAGAGAGTCTTCGCATCATGCACAATTATGAGGGTATGGATTACTTTATAGGAAAGTTGGAGAAACTGTCTTCGCCATCATCGAGTTTTCAGTTGAATGTAACTTATGTGATATTCATATACCGGTTATTCTCCTATATCGATAGGGGAGAGTTTGAGCAGGCTGGTTTATGGATTACTGAACACCAGGCTTCGCTGATTGATAAAATGGCCTTATTAAAAGAGCAACAACAGGCGGAAATGTCCTTATATGTTGCCTTGATTCATTTGGGGAACGGAGAGTACAGGAAAGCCCGGAAACGGTTGAGTACGACTATCGGGAGAGGACATCTATATTCTCTGCCGCTGTTTCGTACCATTAGGATCGTGAATGTGATGATTCATTATGAGTTGGGGGATGTAGACTATATCCAGTCCGAAGTTCGCTCTATCAAGCGGGAAATGTCCAAAAATAAAGGGTATAATCTGAAGGTAGAATCTTTTCTGCTTAAATTCTTGAGTTACTCTTTGGTTGATACGAACCGGAAAAAGCGGGCGAAAATATGGGAAAGTATGGCGGAGGAAGTTCACGCTTTATATGCGGATAAATATGAGACTCAGATTTTGCGTAAGTTCGACTTTGTGGCATGGGTTGAGGCCAAGATATTTGAAGTTCCCCTAAGTGATATTCTGAAGCGGGAGCATGCCTCGAAGAGTAGATGGCAACGTAAATAGTGTGAATGAGGATGCATCAGAATCGTGTCTGATACATCCTCATTCTTCTTTTATTTCTGTGTTTTCTTCTTTCCGTAGAAAAACATGAAATACACTCCTATGATTACAAACGGAACACTGAGCCATTGTCCCATATTCAGTGACATGCTATTTTCGAAATCTACCTGATTCTCTTTCAGGAATTCTACGAAGAAGCGGAATACAAAAATTTCTGTCAGACAGAGTCCGAAGAAGAAACCACGATGCAGCTTCTTGCCGTAATTCTTATACAGGAAAATCATCAGCAGGAAGAAAATGAAGTAGGCGATTGCTTCGTAAAGCTGTGCTGGATGCCGGGGAAGCATATCTACCCGTTCGAATACAAATGCCCAAGGCACATCGGTCACTTTACCGATAATTTCAGAATTCATCAGATTGGCAAGGCGGATGAAGCAGGCGCAGATAGGAGTTGCTACGGCAATCATGTCCAATACGTCCATATAGTGCATTTTCATCTTGCGGCAGTACAGCCATAGGGCTATCATCAGCCCCAGCGTGCCTCCATGACTGGCGAGACCTGCATAGCCGGTCCATTTCCAACCTCCATCGGGCAAGAACTGTATAGGCAATATCATCTCCCAGAAATGATGAAGATAGTATTCCGGCTGATAGAACAGGCAATGTCCCAGGCGTGCTCCGATGAGTATGCCGAAAAAGCAGTAAAAGAACAGCGGTTCGAACTTGTCATCGCCGATTTTCTTGTCTCTGTACTGGTAGCGGACTACGAAATAGGAACAGGCGATACCGATGACCCATAACAGACCGTAATAGCGTACGGGAATATGGCCGAACAGATTGAATAGTTCGGGGTTTGGGTCCCAATTGATGCTGAGTAATGGAAGCATAATATATTTTTTATTAAGTTTATTGTTTCAACTTCTGAACTTCTCCGCCACCATCCGATACGTCGGAATGTCGATTCCTTGTTCCTCAGCAGCAGTAATCATATCGAATAGCAGTCCTTGTACTTCGCTTTCATGTCCTTTGGCTATATCCTTCTGCATGGAGGCGGTGCTTTCCGGGGCAAGTTTGTCGATTACTTTGAGGTTATACTCCACAATGTCTTCTTTGAACTCAATACCCAATTTCCGGCCCAAAGCGGCGCTTTCTTTTGAAAGACCAATGAATGTATCCCGAACCTTGCCGGGCTTCTGTACTCCGCCCATAGACACATCGTAATAAGCTCCGGTAACAGCCATGGCAGAGATGAAAGACCACTTCACAAAGGTATCCCGATTGATGTCCGGAGATATTTCTGCTTTGATGCCACTTTCTTCTAAATCTTGCCGAACAGCCTCCAACGTTCCACGGGGAACAACCGTACCTTTATGTGCTCCGTAAACCAAGCGGAATATCTTTCCCATCTGGGTAATTTCACCTTTACCTGATACGAAACCGACAATGTAAATACAGCCATCCAGTACCGTTACTCCGGGTACAAGGCGCTGAATGCGCGGACCTGTCCCATATACATTGAGAATGGGGATGACAATAGTGTCTTTATGCGATACACGCTTGATTAAGTCAGTGATAGAATCAACCGAATAACCTTTGACACATACGAAAATGACATCGGCACTGCCGTTATATTCTTCGGCAGTATATGCTTTTACCGGTAGTGTATGTTCACCTTTCAGGTCAGAGTGCAGGCGCAATCCATGTTCGCGTATGGCAGTCAAGTGTTCGCCGCGGGCTATACAAGTCACATCTTTCCCGGCAAGAGAAAGAAAAGCGGCGATACTGCCTCCTACGCCGCCTGTACCGGCTATGAGATATTTCATAACCTGTAATTGATTATACGTTAAACCGGAAGTGCATGATATCGCCATCCTGCACTATGTATTCTTTTCCTTCCACGCCCAGCTTTCCGGCTTCTTTTACAGCAGCTTCGCTGCCGTATTGCAGAAAGTCTTCGTACTTGATAACTTCAGCGCGAATGAAGCCCTTCTCAAAGTCTGTATGGATAACACCGGCACATTGCGGAGCTTTCCAACCTTTTTCATACGTCCAGGCACGTACTTCTTGTACACCGGCAGTGAAGTAAGTTTCCAGGTTCAGCAGGCTGTAGGCTGACTTGATAAGACGGCTTACACCTGACTCTTCCAGTCCTACTTCTTCGAGGAACATCTGGCGGTCCTCATAAGTCTCCAGTTCAGCAATATCCGCTTCTGTTTTGGCGGCTACCACCAATATTTCGGCATTCTCATCCTTGACGGATTCCTGTACCATATCTACGTATTTATTACCTTTTACAGCACTTGCTTCATCTACGTTGCATACGTACATCACAGGTTTGGAAGTCAGCAGGAAAAGTTCGCGGGCAAGTTTTATCTCATCTTTAGTCTCAAAGACTACGGTGCGTGCTGATTTGCCTTGCTCCAGTGCCTCTTTGTACTTTACCAGTACGTCGTAGGCAAGTTTAGCGGTCTTGTCTCCACCGGTCTGTGCTTGCTTTTGTACTTTCTGTATGCGCGACTCGATGGTTTCAAGGTCTTTCAGTTGTAGCTCATAATCGATGATTTCCTTGTCACGTACGGGATTTACACTTCCGTCTACATGTGTCACGTTTTCGTCGTCGAAGCAACGCAGCACATGGATGATAGCGTCTGTTTCTCGGATATTTGCGAGGAATTTATTACCTAATCCTTCACCTTTGCTGGCACCTTTTACCAATCCGGCAATATCCACGATTTCCACTGTAGTGGGGACAATTCGTTGCGGATGTACCAAGTCGGCGAGCTTATTCAAGCGCTCATCGGGTACGGTAATTACACCTACATTCGGTTCTATTGTACAGAAAGGAAAGTTTGCTGCCTGCGCTTTTGCGTTGGACAAACAGTTGAAAAGTGTTGATTTACCTACGTTCGGCAAACCAACAATACCACATTGTAAAGCCATTATCTATTTTGTTATTACTTATTTTCTTGCTGCAAAGATAGGTATTCTTCTGTTTATCTGATAAAAGATTAGGTTTTAATTAACGTTGCCCTATGTCTTTCAATGCTATGTAGTGTTATTCTGTATATTGTTTCTGTATATCTATATGGAAATAGACAGGCAATATAAAGGTACTTTCCACACACAAACCTCTTTGTCTGGCAGGCTTCCAAGCTGGCATGGAAAGAACGAGGCGTTTTGCCTCTTGATCCAGCATTGGTGATACACTCTGGAGGATTTTAGGATCGGTAGCTTTACCCTTTTCATCAATAGTGAACTGTATTAGTATTTCTCCTTCTTCCCCTTGCTTAAAAGCTTCTTGAGGATATTGTTGGTTTTCTTTAAAGAATTTGTATAAAGCTTCTTCACCATCTGGAAAATAGGCATCTGCATATACAAGTTCAAACGTACCATCACGGTCGTCTTCATAAGGTTCACCTTTTTCAATGATTTTCTTATCTTTTCTTACATGTACATTTTTCAATCTTTGAATACGTGGTTGCATTTGTACTATGAAGCCGGTAGTATCTTTCTCCTGTAATTGTCTGTATGCATCTTCTTTTCCTGCATGGGTAAAGTATAGGGTTTCTTTAGGTTTGGCATCTATGTAGAAATTTCCGTTTGAGTCTGAAATTGTTCCACGCATACTTCCGGGTATGTAGATACTTACCTTGGGGAAAGAATAGTAATATGCCAAGTATGGCATTATAATAAAGTGCTTTCATTATTGGAGGTTTAATTGTTTTTTTCTTCTGAAAATAATTTGTTGAATGTTTTTTTGAGCAACTCTTCGTTTAGGATAATAGTTTGTAGTTCTTTCAGGCGTTCTGTATTCTTGGAGTTTGGAAGCCAGAGTTTCAGATATCCTCCAGGTGCATATTTATCCATTAAATGCTGATGAAAACGTTGATAGTGCCATTCTTTATCTGCTTCTGGTTGTTGTTTCAGCCCGTATTGTACAGTACGGCGTAGAGTGATAGTGGGGTCAATCACACGGTCTGCTTCTGCGACTATTTTTCCGTAAATACTCCGAGGTTCATGATCCGTAGATGCCCGGTGATCTTCTACCGCTTCTTTCATTGTTTCTATTTCTATTTCATTGAACCATTCGCGGAGAGCGGCATCTTGCTTCAGAATCTCACCTGAGATTAGGTGATGTGTAGCACGATCATGATAAAGCCCGGTATCGTGGTAAGCGGCAATAGTATATGCCATACTTTCATTTACATCATACTGTTTGGCAAGTGAAAGGCTCTCTTCTATAACGGCCTGTACGTGCGAGAGGTTATGAGCCTTGTCGAACTTCTCATAACGTGGAATAATTTCTGTTTCAATGTAGTGGGTGAGGTTGGCAGGTATCATAAAATAGATATTTTTTTGAAAGGTAAAGTTATGAAAAAAGCCGGAATACATCGCATATTCCGGCTTTCATTGGTGTACAAAACTTATAAAGGTTTCGGTTTGTTCAATTTGTTAGAATTTTAAGAGAGTATCTGTATGATTTACAGGCTTGGATTGTCCATTGTGACCGTCATGTCAGGTACAAGGACGTATGCTTTTTGTTTGCTGTTCCATTTATAATAAGTGGTAGTGATACTTTTTCCCTGATAGGCGTAGCAAATGCGAAGGTCGTTTTCCCAAGTATTCTTTTGGCTGTTCCACTTCATAGTTTCGCTTTCCGTCATACGTTTTTGGTCATCATACTTGTAGCTGTACTTCATGTAGTTTGCTAAAGTTCCACTGTCCATTTTGTAAACGGTTTGCCCAACCATCACTCCGTCTTTCTCTTCCGAATTGTAAATAAGGTTGTTTTTGTTAGCTGCAGAAGCTGCCATAGCACTAAAAAGAATTACTGCTGATAAAGCAACTGTTTTTAAAAATACTTTTGTTCTCATGGTTCTATATGTTTTTAAGTTATCTCTTACTATATTCTATCAATATGTCATTGAATTCGCTGCAAAGGTACGTATTTAATTGACATAAATATCATATATGAATTAAATATAGTCAAAATGTCAGATGTGACTACTTTGTTATGCTTTCTTTTTGCCAAGATTGATGATAAAAAAATATCCGGCAATGATGTTGCCGGATATTCTGGTGAGCAAACTGTATTTCGAACAGATTACTTCAGTTGCTTTCTGATTGTAAGTTAAATAAAGTTATAGGTGGAATTAATGGGCTTCCAACCAGTTCTTTCCCCACCCGCAATCGGCTCTCAGGGGTACGTGCATGCGATATGCACGTTCCATTTCTTCAATTACAATTTGTTGCACAAACTCTTTTTCAGCCTCTGGAACGCTGAAATTTAGTTCGTCATGGACCTGTAAAATCATCTTTGCTTTCAGATTGTTACTTTGAAAGCGTTTGTAGATGCGTGCCATGGCAACTTTAATAATATCAGCTGCACTTCCCTGGATAGGTGCATTGATGGCATTGCGCTCTGCATATCCGCGTACGGTTGCGTTGCGGGAGTTGATATCGGGCAGGAAACGTTTGCGGTGGAGGATCGTTTCCACATATCCTTGTTCGCGTGCTATCTGGATGCTTTTATCCATATATTCACGAACTTGCGGGTAGGTTTCGAAATATCCGTCGATCAATTCTTTGGCTTCTTTGCGGTCCACATTCATACGTTCTGCCAATCCAAAGATAGAAATACCGTAGATGATACCGAAATTGGCTGTCTTGGCTTTGCGACGCATGTCGGAAGTGACGTCCTTTATGTCTACCTTATATATTTTAGCGGCAGTGGCGGCATGAATATCATAACCGCTGAGGAAGGCGTCAATCATATTCTTATCTTCGCTTAGATGCGCCATAATGCGCAACTCTATCTGTGAATAGTCGGCGGAGAAGAACTCGCAACTATCGTCCGGAATGAAGGCTTTACGGATTTCCTTACCGTCTTCGTCGCGGATAGGAATGTTTTGCAGGTTCGGGTTACTGGAACTGAGTCGTCCGGTAGCTGTGACTGCCTGGTTAAAAGAAGTATGAATACGCCCTGTGCGTGGATTGATCAGCAGGGGGAGAGCATCGATATATGTTCCTAATAATTTCTTCAATCCACGGTATTCGAGGATCTTTCCGATAATCTCATGTTTATTGCGCAGGCTTTCCAGTACCTCTTCCGAAGTGACGTATTGTCCTGTCTTGGTTTTCTTCGCTTTATCCGTAATCTTCAGTTTGTCGAACAGGATTTCGCCCACCTGCTTGGGTGAAGCTATATTGAACGTTTCCTCTGCCAGTTCATAGATTTCTTTTTCTATCTCTTGTAGGCGGACAGTGAAATGCTCGGAGGTTTGTTTCAGCGCTTCGGTATCAATGCGCACTCCGTTACTTTCCAGATTGGCAAGTACGCGTACGAGCGGCATTTCTATTTCATAGAAGAGATGTTCAACCCCCTGCTTCTTTAATTCTTCTTCAAGTACATTCTTTAGCTTTAAAGTAATGTCTGCATCTTCGCATGCATATTTGTAAACTTCTTCTGGTGGAAGGTCCCGCATGTTCTTTTGGTTCTTTCCTCTCGGACCGATAAGTTCATCAATGTGGATGGTTTGATAATGCAGGTAAATTTCTGCCAGGTAATCCATGTTATGACGAAGTTCGGGTTGCAAAACGTAATGTGCGATCATGGTGTCGAAAAGTTCACCTTTCACTTCCATCCCGTAATTTTGAAGAACAAGAATATCGTACTTGATATTTTGTCCGACTTTCATTGAATTCTCATTTTCGTAGAGCGGCCGGAACTCATTTACTATTTTTAACGCTTCTTCCCGTTCTGCCGGAACCGGAACATAATAAGCCTGATTTTCGGTATCGCTGAAGCTCATCCCTACCAATTCTGCTTCCATTGGTTCGGCTGAAGTCGTTTCTGTATCTATTGAGAGAATTTTAGTTGTAAGTAACTTTTTAATAATTTTACTCCTTTTCTCTTCTGTATCAATGAGTTGGTAGTCTGCGTTGATGGTTTCTAAACGCGCGAGATTTGAATTTTTGGAATCTTCCGGCCCGTTGGGCGCAAATTCTTCAAACAAATTGCCTTGAACCGGACCGTTATTTTGAGTAAAAAGCGGGCCTGGTGAAAAAAGATCGGGAGCAACGGAAGAAGGGGAGGGGGAACTACTCTTTTTGAGTACACGGTCAATGAGTGTACGGAATTCCAATTCTTCGAAAATTTTCCTGAGTTCTTCTTCATTCGGTTCTTCACGAACGAGAGCTTTCATGTCAAGTTTGATGGGAACATCGATTTTGATTGTTGCAAGGAATTTGGAGAAGGTAATCATTTCCCGGTTATTTTCGACTTTCGTCTTCAATGCACCTTTTAGTTCATTGGTGTGCTCCAGAAGATTTTCGATACTGCCGAATTCACTGATCAGCTTTTGTGCGGTTTTCTCTCCGACGCCGGGACATCCGGGAATATTATCGGAGGCATCTCCCATTAATCCCAACATGTCAATAACCTGCTGGGTGGACTGAATGTCGAATTTAGCTTTTACCTGTTCTATTCCCATGACCTCAAACCCGCCGGTATGTTTGGGACGGTACATGAATACATTTTCAGATACTAATTGGCCATAGTCCTTATCGGGAGTCATCATGTAAGTGGTGATGCCTTGTTGTCCTGCCTCAGTGGCAAGCGTACCGATGACGTCGTCGGCTTCGTATCCCGCTACTTCCAGGATGGGAATGCGGTATGCACGTATAATATCCTTTATAATAGGTACGGAAAGGCGGATAGCTTCCGGAGTTTCCTCACGTTGTGCCTTATATTGTTCGTAGGCCTCATGGCGGAAGGTCGGTCCGGCGGGATCGAAAGCGACTCCGATGTGAGTAGGATTCTCTTTTTTGAGTACTTCTTCCAGGGTATTTACAAAGCCCAAAATAGCGGAAGTATTGAACCCTTTGGAGTTGATCCGAGGGTTCTTGATGAACGCGTAATAGGCGCGATATATCAATGCATAGGCATCGAGAAGAAACAGTTTATCGTCAGAATTCATATATTTATCCTTTTTTTCATGGTAAAAGTACAAAAAAATACCGTATTAAGTGTTTTATTACTATTTTTGTGGGAAAATAGCGATGCATGGACAACTCATCACTCATAAAAACTCCGATAGCGGCAGAACTGGACGATTTCAAAAAGCTGTTTGATAATTCGCTTACCAGTTCCAACTTTTTGCTGAATGAAGTAATCTCACACATTCGACAAAAGAACGGGAAGATGATGCGTCCGATTTTGCTGCTGCTTGTGGCAAAGCTATACGGACGGATTTGTCCCGAATCACTTCATGCGGCGGTTTCCCTTGAATTATTACATACGGCCAGTCTGGTACACGATGATGTGGTGGATGAAAGCACCGAGCGTCGCGGACAGCTGTCGGTGAATGCTATTTATAATAATAAGGTAGCGGTACTGGTGGGTGACTACCTTTTGGCAACTGCACTTGTGCAGGTAGGTAAGACGCATAATTACGCTATTATTGATGTGGTTTCCCGTCTGGGACAGCATTTGTCTGAGGGCGAACTTCTTCAACTTTCTAATGTAAGTAATCTCCAATTCTCCGAAGAAATCTATTTTGATGTGATCCGTAAGAAGACGGCTGTGCTTTTTGCAGCTTGTACCAAATCGGGTGCTCTCTCGGTAGGAGTGACCGATGAACAGGCGGAATTTGCGCGCCAGTTCGGTGAATATATCGGTCTTTGCTTCCAGATTAAGGATGATATATTCGACTATTATGATAGTAAGGAGATAGGTAAGCCAACAGGAAACGATATGTTGGAAGGCAAACTGACCCTTCCTGTGCTTTATGCCTTGAACTCTACCAAGGATGAAAGTGCGGAAGAGATTGCCGTCAAAGTGAAAAATGGTACTGCTTCGGCCGATGAAATCGCCCGATTAATCGAATTTGCCAAGCAACAAGGTGGCATTGAATATGCTGTGCAGACTATGTTTGCCTATAAGGAAAAAGCGCTTTCATTATTGGCATCCTTGCCTGATTCAGATGTAAAAGCCGGCCTTGCTGCTTATTTGAATTATGTAGTGGACCGCGATAAGTGATTTCCCCGAAAATTTTGTACTGCCTTCATAATATAAAAGCCTGACAGAATTTCCTGTCAGGCTTTTATATTCAGTTTTACTTCTATCTTTAGAAAAACTTCATTTCCATGCCTTTGATGTCCGAAAGCAGAAGATTGGCCAGGCGGCTGGTGCCCAAGCGGAACCATTGGTTGTTGAGCCATTCTTCGCCAAGCACCTCTTTGACGATAGTGTAGTAGATGACAGCGTCATTTACGGTATTAATACCTCCGGCAGGTTTGAAACCTACTTTGTTGCCGGTTTTATCGTAATATTCTTTAATAGCCCGGCACATTACATAAGCAGCTTCCGGGGTTGCAGCGGGCTGCTGTTTCCCGGTAGATGTCTTTATAAAGTCTGCGCCCGAATACATAGATAGGATAGAGGCTTTCATGATATTGGAAGCGCTCTTCAGAGCGCCTGTTTCCAGAATCACTTTCATGTGATGTTCCTTGCAGACATCTTTCAGTTCCTGTATCTCTTCGCACATGTTTTCGTAGTCTCCACTCAGGAATTTGCCTACTGAAATTACGATATCTATTTCGTCTGCACCTTCCATTAGAGCCATGGCGGTTTCTGCGACTTTTACTTCTGTGAAGGTTTGTGAAGAAGGAAAACCTGCCGAAACACAGGCTATTTTTACATCCTCTACTTCCAGGGTACTCTTTACGATTTCTGCGAAGTTAGGGTAAACACAGATAGCAGCGACATTCTCCAAATCAGGGAATTCTTCGTCGAACTGATTTACTTTTTGAGTGAATTTCATCACGCTTTCATCGCTGTCCGTAGTGTTCAGTGTAGTGAGATCAATGCAGTGGAACAAGAATTTCTTGACTTCTTCTGTATGGTTTCCGGGTACTTTTTCTGCAATGATTTTCGCTACCTGGGCAGCTACTTCCGTATCGTCCAGCTGTGTGTTGTACTTTGCCAATGCGGCATCATACTTGTTCTGGTTAGGTTCATTCTTCTCCATGGTCTTGCAATTTAGGATTATTGATATGGCGGGTGTTATCCCGTTGGGTTTTCTTCTCCAGATTGCGGGTAAACGCTTCAGTGACATTTACACCTGTCTGATTGGCAATGCAGAGTAGTACCCAGAGGACATCCGCTATTTCGTCTTCGATATTATCTTTTTCTCCTTCTTTGAAGGATTGGTCACCGTATTTGCGGGACATAACTCTTGCCAGTTCACCTACCTCTTCAGTAAGGACAGCCATATTGGTGAGTTCGCTGAAATAGCGTACACCATACTTCTTAATCCAGCAATCTACCTGATGCTGAGCTTCTTCTAATGTCATCATTCCTTGTTTTTTGTATCCATACAGATGGTCACAGGGCCATCGTTCAATAATTCTACTTTCATGTCGGCACCAAATTCTCCGGTACCTATTTCTTTGCCTGATAAAAAACTCAAATCTTTGCAAAACTGTTCATACAGCGGAACAGAAATATCGGGCTTTGCTGAACGTATATATGAAGGACGGTTACCCTTCTTTGTAGAAGCATGCAAGGTGAACTGACTGATTACCAGTATTTCACCGTTAATGTCGAGGATTGATTTGTTCATTACTCCATTCTCGTCGTCAAAGACACGCAGGTTGACAATTTTTTTGCAAAGCCAGTCAATATCTTCTTGTCCGTCTGTTTCCTCAATACCTACCAATATCAGAAGCCCTTTCCCTATAGCGGACTTGCATGTTCCGTTGATTGTAACAGAAGCGTGTCCGACACGTTGTATGACTACTCTCATGTTCTTTTTATCCTAATCTTTTAAAACTTTTCCAAATGCAAAGTTACGAATAAATTCGTGATTGCCTGCAATTTGTACGTATGAATATGTAGAAGGAGAGGTTAACTCCTAAAATATTCTTTAATAACTTTTGCTTTAGCTTCTCCTGTGACTTTCGTAAGCGCTTCCAGGGATGCTTCTTTTATACGCTTTACGCTTTTAAACTCTTTTAGCAGAGCAGCTTTTGTCTTTTCTCCAATGCCTTTTATCTCATCCAATTCGGAAGCAATCTGTCGTTTGCTGCGTTTTTCGCGGTGGAAAGTAATGGCAAAACGATGTACTTCATCCTGTATCTGCGTCAATAAACGGAACAGGGGAGTGTTTTGTTTTAAACCGATAGTCTGTGGTGGAAAGCCATAAAGCAGTTCGGATGTGCGGTGTTTGCCATCCTTGGCAAGTCCGGCAATGGGGATATTCAGATTTAGTTCGTCCAGAACTTCTTTCACAGCGCTCATTTGTCCCTTTCCACCGTCGGTGATAAGGAGGTCGGGTAGGGTTGCTTTCTCTTCAATAGCGCGCTGATAACGGCGTCTTACGACTTCTTTCATGGAGGCGTAGTCGTCTGCGCCTACTACGGTCTTGATATTGTACTTCCGGTAGTCTTGTTTTGAGGGCTTGGCTTTCTTGAATACCACGCAGGCGGCAACCGGATCGGAGCCTTGGATATTTGAGTTATCAAAACACTCTATTTGTATGGGTAAATGTTCAAGGTGTAACTCTTCCTGTATCTCTTTCATCAAGCGGACGCTGCGCTGTTCCGGATTCAGCTTTTCGGCTTGCTTCATGCGATCGGCCTTATACTGCTTTACATTCAGAATGGAAAGATCCAGCAGTTTCTTCTTATCCCCTCGCTGAGGTATTGTAAATACCACGTCTTTCAACTCCATATCCACCTCGAAAGGCACGATGATTTCACGTGAAAGGCTCTTGTAACGCTCTCTCATTTCAATGATGCCCAGTTGGATAAGCTCTTCTTTGGTTTCATTCAACCGCTTCTTGTACTCAAATGTAAAGGCCTGGTTGATTGCCCCGTTTGTGATATGCAGATAATTGATAAATGCAGATTTACCATCGCTGTCTTCCTCTATGGAAAAAACATCGATATTATGCAGAACATTGCTTACTACCTCTGACTTGGCACGGTAATTTTCAATCAGCATGTATTTACTCTTGATCTTTTGTGCCTCTTCAAACTTCATCTCGGCAGCCAGTTCCTGCATTTGCTGAAAAAGTATCCGTTGTATTTCCTGCGTATTACCTTTGAGGATTTCCTTGATTTCTCCGATGTTTTTCATGTAATCATCCAGTGATTGCTTCCCGACACAAGGTCCGGCGCAGTTCTTGATATGATATTCCAGACAAACATTGAATTTTCCTGCCCGGATATTTTCGGGTGAAAGGTTCAGGTTGCAGGTACGTAACGGATACAGATGCTTGATAAGATCGAGCAATGCATTCATGGAAGGTACATGGCTGTAAGGGCCATAGTAAGAGGAGCCGTTGCGTATGATTTTACGTGTCTTGAATATCCGGGGAAAATACTCGTTTTGAACGCAAATGGACGGATATGTCTTATCATCTTTCAACAAGACATTGTACCGTGGCTTATATTTCTTGATGAGATTATTCTCCAGCAGCAAGGCGTCCTCCTCAGAGTTCACCACAATATATCGGATATCGGCTATTTTGCTGACGAGTACTCTTGTTTTTCCCGGTTCGTGTTCTTTGTTGAAATAGGAGGAGACCCTTCGTTTTAAGTTTTTAGCTTTACCTACGTATATGATAACCCCTTCGGTATTCAGATATTGGTAAATACCGGGGCTCTCCGGAAGGTTTAATACAATTCCTTTCAGATATTCGCTGGTTTTAAGTTCAGGGTTATTCTCCATGTGGTTCTCAGGTCTCTTCTCTTTGTTTATAATGAAAGTACCGACTGTACGTCTACGTCTTTGCTGAATAAGTCTATTCCGTGCAACTCCTTCAGTTCTATGATGAAGTTTACATATATTTTCTTCGGATTCATCTTTTGTACTAGCTTGCAGGCGGCCTCCATTGTTCCGCCTGTGGCGAGCAGATCGTCATGTAGCAAAACTACGTCGTTCTCGTTGAGAGCATCTTTATGTATCTGAATGGTGTCTTTACCATATTCTTTATCGTAGCTTTCCTCGATGGTTTCTGCAGGAAGCTTTCCGGGCTTGCGGATAGGAATGAAACCTGCACCCAAGCGGGTGGCGAGGATGGGTCCCATAATGAAGCCTCTCGATTCAATACCTACCACTTTTGTGATACCTTTGTCCTTGTACATTTCATACAATGTATCTGAAAGTTCCTGAAGCCTTGCAGGATCTTTAAACAATGTAGTTACGTCGTAAAATAGAATTCCCGGAATAGGAAAATTGGGGATTTCCCGAATGCTTTTTGCAAGAGTTTCTTTGCTCATAATCAGTATTTTTAATGCGTTTATTGAATTCTTTGTTTCACGTGGAACGTATTTGCTTTATCTGCCCGAAAGTACCAATAATACGTTTATATCGCTTGGCGATACGCCCGGAATCCGGCTTGCCTGGGCTATCGTTTCCGGATCAATCTTCACCAGCTTCTGTCTTGCTTCGGTGGATAGGGATTGAATGGTATTATAATCAAACTTCCCTTTAATTTTGATGCTTTCCAGACGAGCCAGTTTATCTGCAATCATTCGTTCACGTCCAATGTATCCTTCATACTTAATCAGGATTTCAGCTGCCTCAATTATTTCTTCTTTTCTTTCAGTAACTTTATCCAGCTCCCGGCGGAAAGCGCTGACATGCTCCGCCATGTTTTCAAGCGTAATTTGGGGACGGTTTATAAGGTCGATCAATTTGCATCCTTGGCGGAGGGGAGTGGTACCCAATTGCTCCAATACCGGATTGATTAATGCCGGTTTCATCGAATAGTTACGAGTGAATTCTATGATACTATTGATCGAGTCACGTTTTCGTTTCAATAATTCATAGCGGTCGCTCTTTACAAGTCCGAGCTGCCATGCCTTTTCGGTAAGGCGCATATCTGCATCGTCCATACGTAGCAGGATGCGATATTCGGCGCGCGAAGTGAACATACGATAAGGTTCATCCACGCCTTTGGTTACCAGATCGTCGATTAATACGCCGATATATGCTTCGTCTCGTGCAAGGGTAAATGGCTCGCCACCGTGACAGTTTATATGTGCATTGATTCCGGCAATGATTCCTTGTCCGGCTGCCTCTTCATATCCGGTAGTTCCGTTTACCTGTCCTGCAAAGAATAGATTTTTAATTTTCTTCGTTTCCAACGTATGTTTTAATTGGGTAGGGTCAAAGTAGTCATACTCGATAGCGTATCCGGGACGATAAATCACCAAGTCTTTGAATGCAGGAACTTTTTTCAGCGCTTCTATCTGTATATTCATCGGGAGTGATGAAGAGAAACCATTTAAGTAAAGTTCCTGTGTCGTTTCTCCTTCAGGTTCCAGGAAAAGCTGGTGTTGCTCCTTATCGGGGAAAGTAACTATTTTAGTTTCGATACTGGGGCAGTAACGTGGACCGATACTCTGAATCTGTCCGTTGAAAAGGGGAGAATCCGGCAACCCTTCACGTAATACACGGTGTACTTCCTTGTTCGTGAAGCAAGTCCAGCATGGAAGTTGTTTTAAGTGGCGTACACTGGTATCCAGGAATGAGAATTTATGAAAGTCACATTCTCCATCCTGTGTTTCCATGAATTCATAGTGTACGCTCCGTCCGTCTATGCGAACAGGTGTACCGGTTTTCATGCGTCCGTATTCAATGCCATGCCTTGCGATGGATTCGGTTAATTCGTAAGATGCAGGTTCTGCCATACGTCCTCCGGCAAGTTTGGTACGTCCTACGTGCATTAATCCGTTCAGGAAAGTGCCGGCGGTCAGTACGATGCATTTTGTACGGAAGGTTACATCGAGTAAAGTGGTTAAGCCTGCCACTTCTCCGTTTTCAACGAGAATTTCGCGTACTGTATCTTGCCAGATATGCAAATTAGGAATATTTTCTAATATTTCGCGCCATGCCCAGATGAACTTATTGCGGTCGCATTGTGCACGGGGACTCCACATTGCGGGGCCTTTGGAACGGTTCAGGATACGGAACTGGATGGCGGTCTGATCGGTCACTAATCCCATATATCCACCTAAAGCATCTACTTCGCGTACAATTTGTCCTTTGGCAATACCGCCTACGGCAGGGTTACAACTCATTTGTCCTATCTTATTCATGTCCATAGTGATAAGACAGGTTTTTGAACCCAGATTTGCCGCAGCAGCTGCGGCCTCACAACCGGCATGTCCGGCGCCAATCACGATAACGTCGTATTTAAACTCCATTCATTCAATGTCTTTAAAACAGTGCAAAGTTACGAAAAAAACTACTACTCATCCAGTTTTTCTTTTTCTTATCATTGTTTAAGGGAAGGTTAGCGGCTTGTGAACCATACCAATCTCTCATTTTTTTGAGGAAGAACTAATATGCTATGCCCACTATTTTTGAGAAAAAGTTCTTTCTGTTCTTTCAGTTCTTCCCGAGCTCCCTGTTCATCGGCATTCTGGCTGAAATATGCCTGAAGCGACTATAGACTTGGATGTTTCAGCTGAAATGCCGATGAACAGGGAGCTCGGGAAAAAACTGAAAGACTGCAAGAAGAAAATAACACTTGATGTATTGAGTATAATTATAACAAGCAATGTCATGATGTAAAACTAGCAATGTCGTAATGCGGAATATTGCTAGTTTTGCATCATGACGTTGCTTGTTGTTTCAGGCATGTCTGATTCCGAAGCAAGCGGAATATGTTAGAGGTGTGAAAAGCGAGTAATATATGTGCACGAATATTTTTTTGTACAAGGGGAATTTATCGTTGATTATCAAGGTGCTACAAAGTGTCAATTTCTTGCCGACAAGGAGTTAAGAGTTTGTTGGCAAGAAGTTAATTTCCTGTCGACAAACTCTTAACTTCCTGTAAAAGGAGAAATAACAGGTTTTCGACTTCTTTACACAGTGTGATTGATAGGACGAATATATCGTCACTGTCGCGATTATAACAAGCGGCATTTCCATATTATGTGAGAAAAGTGTGTATGTGATGCGGACTAACGAGCTATATATCGGTGGTATTGGATATATAGATACTGCATGCCCGATATATAGATGCGACATGCCCGATATATAGATGTTGCGCGTCCGATATATATAGCTAATATCCAGAATATGAGTTAAATTTCTATTGGTTATGTTTTGTGCATTTTTGTAGGGTTTTGAATGAAGTGCTGATTTATTTTTTAGACGCGGATGACACGGATGACGCAGATTTTTTATTTATTGATGTGACAGCGCAG
>ULXS01025128.1_pt1 | contig 21678 bp, 31 predicted proteins | sample 1961421 | NCBI WGS metagenome assembly ULXS01 (sample SAMEA4835842, study PRJEB28245) | human gut metagenome | biome: gut microbiome; material: fecal sample | place: Denmark | collected 2008
TTCACCCAACTAAATCAACTGCACCGAACTGGCGCACCATATTTATTCCCCATGCTATCGTGGTACAGTGCAACAACTCTGACTTTAAGCGGTGTTCCTTTACGCTCTAGTTTATATTTTGAATACTTGTTGAAATACTCCTGTGCTTCTCTGATTGCATCTTCCTTTGTTTTTTTCATGTTTTGTTTTCCTCTCTCTCTTTACACTTATACTATAATACTATAATACAGAAAAGTCAAACGCTTTCTTTAGTTTTTTTGCATAAAAAAGCAGCCCGCCGAAAACCTCCGACAGGCTGAGAAAGGATACAGTGAACATGAAAACACTGCACTCATAGTATACCATGATTTTATTTAATATCCAACCACTCTAGTTATATAAATTGCATTTTCTGCTGAATATGTTGAGCCGTTATTTTTCAGAGTTATCTGATAATTCTGGTTGAATATGATCATTGAACCCGACACACTCACAAGAGCAAACTTTGCATAGTCATAATCTGCAATATAATGAATCGCGCCTAAATGCACAAGTTTTCCGTTCGGGCTAAATACTTTGACACTTCCACAAGCATTATCACCAGACGATCTGTAAAAGATTTCAAGATACGTATAATTTTCCGCACTATCTGACAATGTGACAGTTCCTGCTGTTCCATTTGCACTGTTATAAAGCACCTGACCGCTAATGCACACGCCGTTCACTTCAAGACTGTTATTGTACTTTGGAAAGCAATTTACACCGAAACTGTATTTCTTGATGTCAGTGTACGTAATCGGGATACCTTTTGAAAGAATCAGATTGTAAGTTGTCTTTCCTATCCTGTCAGAAACCTCAACCTGTACGTTCCACTCGTACTTGTTATCAGCCGTGAAGTTAACATCCACATTGTTCTGAATGGTTTCATAACTTCCATATGAACTGTCAGAAACCTTCTTTGTTCGATACCTGATTGTGACTGTATTCTTGTCGCCAATCGAAGCATAGTTCGCATTAATGTTCAAAATACTTTCTGAATAATAATTGCTTTTGCGGTTCAGCTTGATGATTGCACTCGGCAAGCTCCAATCATACACAAGAACTGTGATCTTTTTCTGGCTCACATTTCCCCTCGAATCCGTCAATTTAACGGTCACTTCCGTATCGTATGATACATTTACCACGCCGACATTTATTGTGCCTGTAGAGCCGTTTAACGTGCCTGTATAAGTATTTCCATTCACAACCGCTGTCAATGTTTTCAGCGTTGCACTGTTTAACGCCTCTGCATTGCTCACACTGATCTGTAACGTGGAATTGTTACGAATGATATATTTGCTGTTTCCTGTGATTGCAACAGTTTTAGAATTTGAATCCTCATACGAAACATCAAATGTCGGATTAGAATTTACTACATGTGCAATAATGGTACAGCTTGATGTTCCTATAACCGTGCTACCACTATACGTTGTGACCGCAATTTCACCTGTCATGCTATTGCTGTTTGGCATTTGTGCATACAGACTTGATGCAATCTTGTCCGTATCAAGCGTAATATTATCTGTTACACCTGTGCCGATTGTATAGCTGTATGAACCCAACTTCAGCACAACAGTGTGCGTAAACACGGTTGACTTTCGGTTCATATGTACAACAATAGTATCGCCGATATTAAAATCAGGAGAATTGTTCGGCCATGTGTTCAAACTTGGCTGTGATGCTCTGTCAATGTTGGGAAGGCTCCAACTTCCAGAACCTTTGCAGTTTACGCTCGTAACATAAATTGCACATTCTGCATATGCGCTGAAACTCTTTGAACCATTGGTATCGTGACCGATTGCAAACTCTCCAGATGCCACAACCGTTCCAGCGTATAACTTAATTCTAGTGTTTGATTGATAAACAACAGTGCCGTTTACAGTACACTTGAAATGGCCAGCCATGTACCAATAACCAGACTTGATTCCTGCACCCTTCAACGTCCACGAAATGACAGACTGATTGTTTACTATGCTTTGACTTTTCAATGACCAGTCAAACTGTAAGTATGCACCATCATAAGCTGATGTTTTGAATGTTCCTGATGTAGCCATATCACACCCCCACTATACCTATGCCATCGTTTGTAACAGTATCGCCATCTTTTACTGTAATCGGGATAAATCTCGTCTTGTTGCACAACGTGATCTCTTCCTCGATGACAGATTTTTTCTGGTGGAACTCGTCACCTGAAACCCAGAATGTTTTGGCACCTGTTCTGTCATATCCTGCGAAACCTACATAATTATTGACAACCAGATATGAGCCATCAAGGCCATACATGATTAGCCCATTTTTATCAAGTTTTGCAATCAGATTGTTTGCTTCATCATAGACTTCAATCTGTCCATTCTGGTTAAGGTTAGAACCAAGCTTTAATGTTCCACCTTTAATCATGTCGGCAACTAAATTTATAACATTAATATGTTGCATATTAAGCACATTATCAATCGTCCAAGCACTCTCGAATGTTCCATTGATTCCAGTGCTTGAAAATCCGATTCCACCGCTATTAATCATGATGACGTGGTGAGCTTCTTCCTTTGGTAATGCATCAACCACAAGAATCTTGTCGCCTTCATACACCACATAAGAATTGCCAAGCATGCCTAGAATTGTTTCCTGAGCATGTTGAATTGCATCTGAAAACACAACCTGTAAAGCTGAATTGTTCTTCTCAATACTCTGCTGAATTGTTGAGCTTACCGTTCCCATTAAGTCGGAAACTTTTTGTTGAAAGTTCCCAAACTCAAGCTCCGTATACTTGCCCAGAATGCAATCATAATCATACGAAATAACATGTGTTGTAATATCCACGCCCATCGGTTCGTCAATGACTTCGATTGTATCACCTATATCTGTCAGTTTTTCGAGATTAGCCTTTAGTGTGTAATTCACTTTTGGCACGCAATTATCGTCAACGTATGCCTGTCCCTGCTGTCTCAAATCCTCAATAAGTGCATTGTTATATGCTGTCTCATCAAGATGTCCTTCTGCATCCTTGTATAGGTCTTGGTCAACATTCTGATTGAAAGATACAACTTTTGTGAATGGAATATCATACTGTGTTTTGCTGTAAAGATAGACCTCATCAAGAAGCAGACCATCTTTTCCAACTGGCATAAGTTTTGTGACTACACTGTCCCAATTTGCCGTGCTTGTCATTTCTTTAAGATTCTTTTTGTATCGTACCGTAACCCCGTTATCACGCCCGATAGTACTCATGATTGCGAACCTGTAATTGTCACGTACAATGTGTCCGCCCCAACGCTCTACAACCGTGCTAAAAGCGTCATACAGCGATGTTCTCACGCACCTGTATGAATTTACTGCTGCAATATCAGACACCGTCTGAAACGGGCTAGGATTGTCCGTGGCGCTGTTCAAATGGTCCATCGCATCGTTGCAATTTTTATCGACAACATAACTGTCTGCAATCACGTAGTTTTGAGCATCATACGAAATGTGCTGAGCCTTTATCGTGATCTTACTCTTTGTTTTTTCTAGATTCTTAATGCGGAAAGCCTGTGCACCTTGTGGAGTATCTGCAACGATAATCCTGTTTGCTGTCAAAAGGTCAACATAAGAAATGTCCGCTTCAACATTCAAATAAAATTTGCCGTTATCTTCCTTGTGAACTTTTGCTTTGAATGGCTGAATGACTGCATCGCCGTTGCTTGAAAAATCTGTGTCTGTTGTTCCAAATAGTTTTATCATAATTTTATCTCGAAGACAGGCGCAATGAGCGCCTTTTTTTTTCTACAACTTGGACAAACGCTTTTTCTACAGCATCATGCCATCTCTTAGGCACTTCATCAAGAGTCATTCTTCCCATCTCAATCTGTCGTAAATACCATTTAATCATTCTTCTGTTCCTCCTACGATTTCTGCAAGTGAAGCGATGGCTTCATTGATTGCTGTGATGTCAGCGGTGTTCTGCTCAGATATATTCTGCAATGTCTGAATCGCCTTTGCTGCGTCTATCACGGCTTCTCTTGTTTCTTTAACCTCGAAAGTTACTGTAGTTGTGTTCTCCTTGGTGTTAACAGAGATGCTGTCGCCAAGGCTGTATCCTTTCGCTGTCAGAACTACCTCTCCAAGTTCGTTCAAAATTTTGATTTCTGCGACCTGTTCCACTGTTAAAGCTTTTATAACTTCCTGGTATCCACTATCTAATATGGTTACTGAAACTTTACCTTCTTCAGCATTGAATTCTTTGATTTTTAATTCCATGCCATCTTTCAAGACCAGCTTTTTTGTTACTTCAATTCTTGCTTCTTCCATTTTGCTTCCTCCTTATGCTGTGCGCTTCCAAATGTTAACTGCTAGGTATGGGGGCATATTGTTATGGACGTTGCTACTACCTGCATATGACGCCTTGTATCCTTGATGGCCACCCGTAGGACCATCAACAGGAAAAGCCCACATGCCTCCTTCACCAGCATTTGTTGCCCACGATGATATACTCTCACCATCTTCGCGAGTAATTTTATGTTCATGTCTCGGCATCTCATCGACAGTGAGTTTGTGCGCGATTTCTCCACCAGTACTTCCAAGTTTGAAAGTATTTCCCGCCTGTATTAAGCACTGTCCTTCCGCAATCTTTGACCATGTTCCACCGAATGATGTATTCGGATTAAAGCTAGAGCTAATGCTCATGTAGATACTTCCAACTGGGTAAGCCTGAAGCGGTCCAGGCATTTTATCTTTTATCTTGCCCCAGAAGTATCTAAGCCCTGTTTTATCTAAATATTCAGCCATTTTTTCCTCCTTAGCTAGCGACTATCGTGTCGATTTCTGAATTGGTAATTGTCGAGACACTTATTGCGCTCAGATTATCCAATTTAGTTTTATCAGCAGCAGACATCAATCCGTTTGCCTTCTGTGTCGCAACAGAATATGTTGTATTGTTATCATGCTGAGTGAACGTAAATGTTGTTCCGTCTAGTGCCGTTGCCGTAAATGTCGTTCCTGATCTTGTAATACTTTTTATCGCCTTTGACTGATCATAGTTTTCAACGTTGCCTAGACCTACTTGCTCTTTAGTGACTCCATGCGGATTGCTTTTATTGCTTATATGACTTCTTGCTGTTGCATCTTTGATGTCGTAAGTTGCTCCGCTAGGTAATGTGATTTCTGAAATGTCTGCCATTTTCAACCCCCTATAATTAGTCTCCCTTCACTAACAGTATACGTCGTACCGCTGTTCCATTTAAGCCTGTCTGTACGTGATACGTGTATATCTGCATTGCTTACATGTGTGTTTATTTCGCTGTTCATATTTTCAAACTTTTTTTTTGCTTCGCTTGCGCTTTCAATATCATAATCCACAAGTGCTTTGTTTCCTTTTACTTCAACATTGTTGATTTTAGGAATATTTGTTAGTTGATTATAATCGTCTGTCCCGACAACTGAAACGCTATCCAATTTTAAGTTTAAGTGATCATCGTCCGCAAGCATGATAATCTTGTATTCATCCATGCTTTACACTCCTTTTTCTGTATCACATGCAAATGTGACTTCTTCCGTGATAATCAGCTTACCTATAAATGTCTGATGTATCTGGTCACCTCTGATAAGCTCGATGTCATAATAATAAGTACCAAAATCAATGTAGTCTGTATCTTCCGGCGTAATTGAGAATGAATATACATTTCCGTCTTTAGTTATCGTTCCATCAGTCAGCTTTTTTTGGATGATAATTTTTCTCGATGACGTATTTTCTTTTACCGTAAAAGTAATTTGAGTGAATCCTTTGCTCACCTCTGCATCGTTTGCATCGCGAACGGTAAAATGAACATTTCGCAAGTCACCTCTCGGCATTGTAATGTGTTCCATGTTATCACCTACTCTTTCACGATAGTATCAATTTCATTATTTGAAATAGATGAGGTTGGAACAATATCAGCCCACTCGTATTCATAATCGGTGTTACTTTTCTTTTTCAAAAACTGTCCTGTTGTACCGCCTGTGGGAATGCCTTCCCCTTTATCGCCTTTCAGGCCTTTTTCACCTTTTAGCATGAAAACCTTACAAACAGGTTTTGTGAAGTATTCGCCCATTTTATGCACCCCCTAGTCTGTGATTCCATTTCGTATTTTCAACGCACCTATCAGGATAGTGAACACATCGCCATTTATCTCAATTTGCATATCGTAAAAGTAATGTCCTGTTTCAATGTCCTTTGTATCTTCAGGCGCAATTCGCACCACGTAATACATCTTGTTGCGCTCCTGCTTCCTGAATGAGATGCCATTTTCAAGTGTTTTCTGAAATACGACATCGCCATCATCAAGATTCTTTTTGCACGTGAAGAGCGCCTTTTCAAGCTCCTGCGGTTTGTCATCGAACTCAATCTCAACCGCAAATGACAGTGTGTCGCCTTTAATCATTTCAAGATTCGTCTTTTCCATTATATCCACCTCGACAGATTTTCAAATGCAATATATGTAAGCTGTCCATCCCATGATACGGAATTAGGACCAACTTTCAGCATAAATTTGTCGTAATTTCCGACAACGTATCTGTTCATCAATACATCATCATTGTACGCTTCAAGCCTTTCCGTGTCTATAGTGATAGAATTTGATGCGCTCAAGTCAATACGGAACAACTGCACACCATTCAACGACAGATTGATTGTTCCTGAACCCTTGATATGAATGATAGGTTTTGAAACATAATTGCCGTTATTTCTCACGGTAATAGCTCCTGTTGGATTGTCAAACACCTTCATTTTTTCGATTGTACTGTACTTGAACGGTTGCACATGATACGTGATCTCAGCCGTTCTGAACCTCATAAGGCGCTTATAATCGACAGCATCAAGAATGTCATATTTGTAATATCTTTCTTGCTCATTTGAAAATATGACTGTTCCGCTCGTATTAAAGAACGAAATAATTTCGTCAATATCATAATCTCCAAACAGACCTATTTTCATTTTTTTGTCATATGCTGAGTATCCAAGCCTTGTGATAATATCGCCATCACGACCATCTATCTGTTCAATGCTTGTACGCATCAAAGGCTTACTAATTGACGGCAATTCCTGAATCAGCAATCCGTTTATATATCGGCTGTCAAGCCCATTTTGAACTACATAGTTTTGCATTCCTTCACCCCTTAATTGTATATCAATTTTGTAACAGTTTTATCGACAAAGTGTCCCATTTCCTCATCGTCCATCACGACTTTGACCTGTGTTAAAGCATCCTTGAATGCATCAACCATGTTTCTATAGTTTCCGCCACTTGTCGAAATACCACCGTTCACATTGAATGCGTCAGACATGCCATTTGCCAGTGCTTCAGTCTGATTTATCAACTCTGGACTTGCTTTTCGCAAGCTATCGCTCAATCCTTCCACCATGTCAGGCATCCAGCTCTCGTATTCAGCCAATGGCCCTTCGTCTGGTCTTGAGAAATGAAGAAATGACTTGATTTTTCCCGCAACTTCACTGACTGCACTTGTGACTTTATGAATCGCACTCCTGATACCGTTCGCAATACCGCTGATCATATCGACACCCCAATTATACAACTGACCAGGAAGGCTGCTAATTGTCCCGATAATGTTATTTACAAGTCCAGATGCGGCATTTGCACCCGCTTGTGCCAACTGCCCTGCAAAATTCCACGCGTTATTCAATGCACTTGATAGCCAATTCCATACAGCAGACGGAAGCCCACTGATAAATGACACAACACCATTGACAAAGTTAGAACCTGCTTCAGAAGCTCTAGAAACCATGTTAGAAGCCCAATTCTGTACGTTGCTTATAACATTACTAAGGAATGCTCCAATACGCCCAGGAAGTGCCTGAAACCACGATATTAGGTTGTCTATAAATCCACCAACAGATGTAATTACATTTCCGACCGTGTCCTTGAATGCATTCCACACGTTTATAACAGCATTACGGAATCCCTCGTTTGTGTTCCACAACGTGATGATTGTGGCCACAAGTCCTGCAAGCAACGTTACAACAAGCATAATCGGGTTAGCATTCATCACACCATTCAACAATGCCTGTGCAACAGATGCACCCTCGTTAGCAAGCTGAAATGCTTTAACCGCACCTACAACGCCATTAATCATGCTTACAACGTTCCACGTTAACATAGCGGTACCAATGCCAGCCACAAGCGAAATAATCGTACCGCCATTATCCATGATGAATCCGAATAAATCACCAACACCCGAAACAATATCATCAATGACAGAAACGACAGAATCAACATCCATATTGTCGATTGCGTTTGTAATGTTTGGAATCCACTCATCAGCGGCCTTTTGTAAAATGGGCTGTAATGCTTCACCAAGTTTTGAATTGATTGTATCACTCAATGTCGATAGTCTTCCATCCAAAGTCTGAGATTGTGCATCCATTGATTGAAAGTATTTTCCGCCTTCAGACGTTGACCGCTTCATTGATTCTGTGATCTCATCAACCGACATTTTGCCTTTCGATATTCTGTCATAAAGGCTTTTCATGCTTTCTCCTGTTTTCTCTGAGATTTCCTGCAACGGGTTGAATCCTGCATCAATCATCATGTTTATGTCTTCAAGTGTTACTTTCTGCGCTGAGTTCATTTTTCCATACGCTCTCGCAATGGAGTTCAGCTTGTCCGCATTTCCCTGCGAAATATCACCAAGCATCATCATGCTATCAACCGCATCATCAGCACTAAAGCCAAAGTTCATCAGCAAAGATGTTGCATCTGCCAACTGTGGCATATCAAATGGAGTTGTTGCTCCAATATCAGCAAGCTTTTTGACTGTTTCCCCTGCTTTATCGGCTGAACCTGTCATGACCGTAAACGATGTCGTGTAATACTCCATGGACTTCTGATAGTCCACCGCACCGCCTACAAGCTGCTTGAATCCATCAACAATCTTGCTGATTGCCTGTGATGCAAGATTAGCCATCGTGCCTTTGAGTACTGTGAAACCATCACCAAGCTTTTTTGATGCGCCATCAGCATCACCCATCTTTTTCGACAGATTATCAACCTGCTTTGCACTATCATCAGATTCTTTGCCTAGGTTGTCAATCTCTTTTGCTGTCTTGTTAACGTCCGCTTGAGCATTGTTCATCTGCACTGCAAGCTGTGACAATGATTTCTTGTTTTTGTCCTGTGCTTCAGTGCTTTCGTCATACTGCTTCTGCAAATCGTTAACAATTTTCTCTTGTTCTTTGTACTCTTGACTATTCTTTCCAACCTGAGCTTCAATACTTGCAAGCTTTCCCTTTTCACTTTCGAGCTTTTCACCGAGTTGCGCATGCTCATCTGCTGACTGTTTAACAGCATCCTGATATGTCTTGTACTGGTCAGAAACAAGTTTCAGCTTCGATTTCTGCTCTTCAAGGCGCTTGTTCAGCACATCACTCTTGGCTGTCAATGCTTCGGTGCTTGTGTCGTTCTTGTCATATGTACTCGTTACAACCTTCATTTCAGAAGATACTTCACGCAAGTTCTGTGTGATCTGTGACAAAGCTCGCCTGTATTCGCTTTCGCCTTTTAACTTTATTGTACCACCTAATGCCATGCGCTCACCTCCTTAGAACCAATCGTCTTCATGCTGTGATTTCTCGTATGCTTTTGCATAGGTTGTTCCTGTCTTTTCAAGCATCAGCTCAAAATCATAATCGTCTTTGTAATGTTTATAAAACATATTGAAAGTTGTCAGTGTCAATCTTCCAACCTCATGAAATGTAAATCCTAGTTTGTTACGCCCGATAAAGTAGAACCATGTAAAGTCTATCGGCTCTGGTTCATCCTCATCGGGGATTATGCGTTTTTTTCGGCACTCTGCGTGCTGTCAACAACAACGCCATTCATCAACTGTGCAGATGATTGCAAGCCAATTTCCGTGATCATTCTTCCGACTTGCTTTCGTGTAAGCATCTTTTCTTTTGTGCCGTTTTCCTCGTTCTCGATGTCAATTCCTTCGTTCAGCATTGCGGTGATTCCAAAGATAACAGCCTTTGCGTTTGGCTCATCATCATTTTCTGTGCCGTCTGTGAGCTTTCCCCAGTTATCAAGTGTACCGTACTTGTCCTGAATAACTTCCATCACGTTTAAATTGAAAACTAGCTTATATTTCTTTCCTTTGTATTCAAATGTCTTTGAGATTTCCTTCATGTTTTACCTTCTTTCTTTCAAAAAATAAGACAGGGACGAACCCTGCCTTAATATTCTTTTAGGCTGTCTTTGCCATCAGTCCTTCAAGATATGTGACAGCTTCAGTCTTTGTGTCAAACGTCTTTGACTTTGACCATGTTCCATCTGCCAATGTCGCTACCGTTCCTGCAAGTTCAGTTGTACTGAACGATACGCTTTCGCCTTTTGTAGAATCATCCTGTGATGGTTCTGAGAATTTAACCTTGCATAAGAATTCTACCGTGTACTTGTAAGCTCCATTCACCATCTTTGTGACGATTCTTCCAAAACCTACATATGGTGCAACATCGTTTGCATTTCTGACAAGTTCTGAACCTTCTTCTGAAACCGTATGTCCCAAAAGGTCTGCCATGGTCTGCACATCTTCGTTGTCGATTCCTGCTGTCACAGAACCTTTCTGGAAAGATGTATCGCTTTCTGCTAATGCATCATCGGCATACAAAGACGCATCATTGTTAGAAATATCCACCTTACACGTAATAGCCTTGGCTGGCTTTTTCGCGCCATCATAAGTTGCTTTGCCTTCTCCCGATTCCGTAAGTTTTGAATATCGGAAGTTATTTAAACCAATTTTTGCCATTATTCGCTCCTTTCGATTGAAAAACATAATGTCTTGTGGTAATACTTCGTATCGTCCTCGTACATATCTGCGGATGATCTGTCAGGTTCCCACATAAACCCAACACTCGCAAGCAATCCCTTTAGCACCTTGATAATCGGCTTGTAATTGCTTTTTGAGTAAATATCAAAGTCATAATACTCGATATAATTGAGCAACTCATCATCACCATGTAACGTACTCTCTGCGTCTGTTTCCATATACGTGATGTACGTTTCTTCGTTGCCATTATACCGCAAGAACTTGACCGGAATTTTTTTGCCATTGACCGTGAAGTCACTCAATGTTTTTTCAATGATGTTATTCATCCAAAAGCCCCCCACTTAAATTCTTCTGCGCTTCTTCCATCGCTTTCATGATTTGTGACTTTTTGAAAGACTTTCGGAAGAACGGTTGCTTTGGATAGTTCTTTTTTGAGCTTCCATACTCAAACATGTTCGCAACAAGTGGTGCAGGAGTCTTCCTTCCATCTTTGTTGATGAAATATCCAGTAATCATGACTTTTGTGTTGATACCATCATCTGACGGCGTTTTATAAACTTTCGACAGTTTCACATGACTGCTAAAGCCTGAACTTCTCAGCGACTCTGGAAGTGCTGAAATAACGTTCTTGTATACGACCTCTGCACCTGCTTTGGTCATGCCACCAAAGATGTGGTCAAACTGCTTGTCGATATAAGATATATCCTTCAATACGCTATCATCAATATCAATAACAAGTTTTGCCATCAATGAGTCACTTCCTTTGCCTGAATTTCCAATTCAACACTGTTTTCGTCCACGTTGTTCAGATACTCAATCGTATATGTTTTGCCGTGAAACTCAATCAGCATATCCCTTGTGATCTCTGTTTTCGGAAACCGAATCGTGAAGTTGGTGTATGCTTTTTCAAAATCAGAATTGTTCGCAATCAGCGTAAATCCTTTTGTCGTTCTCACATATGCATATGGTGTAAGAATCACCTGTTTTTGTTCTGTCTGAAAGCCGTCCTCATCTGTCACAATTACAGTTTTATAAATTGTTATACGCTTTGAATACTTGCCTGCATTTAACATGACTCACACCTCACAACAGATTGACACTGTGCATTGCGAGAATGCTTTGCACCGTATTGTTCAAATCCTTGCTGTCAACATACATTGTTCGGTTATCCCACATGTCTTGGCAAAGAATAAGCGTCACAATCACAAATTCAGGATATTTGTCAACGCCATCATCATCAAGCCCTGTATAACTTTTGATAAATGAGGTTGCAATAGAAATAAGCATGGCCAATGTATTTTTATCACTGTCTGTTACTTCGTCCAGTCTCAAATAATCTGCAACGCTATCCACTGTAATATCACTGACTTTGCTTACTTCCATATTGTTTCACCCCTTCTTATTTACCTGCTGCCATCACAAGTTTTGCAAGTTTTTGAGTGTCTGCAACCTTTGCATCCCACTCAACAAAAGCTAAAATTCCAAGTAAATGTTCTTCAGCATATCTTTCTTGCAACACCTGCATGTTAGCTTCTTCTGAAACTTTCACAGCTAAACCAGATAAGTCGCCGTAATAAATGGTTGTTTTTCCTGCAATCATTTTGTCCATAGCATCAGAGCAATAAACGTCCTTGCCAAGAAGTGTATATCCCCATTTTGCTGTATAGTCACGGTTTAACAAGTAATCGCCTTCATTATCTTTTAATTTTCTGATTGCATTTCGAGTTTCACGGTTCATAATCCAAATAGAATTACCTTGATAGTTGTCAATCACCTTGTCTTGTAAATCCATCAACTCGTCTGATGTAATCTTTGTGGCTGCGGCAGTTGTAACAGTCATATCTGATGTAATTCCAGTTAGACCTTCAACCTTGCCTACTGTTCCGAACAAAATCTCATGTTCGAAATACAATGCGATTGCCTGTGCCATTTTTGCTTCGACAAAACCAACAATGTCAAAGTTGGAATTATTAATCAAACTTTTTGAAATTTTAGCACGGCAACGTGCAAGGAATCCATCAAGTTCAATCTGGCTGATAACAACCTTTCCAGACTCTGCTGTTGTTCCTTCATCTGCATACTGCATCACGATAGAACTGTTCTGCGCGTCATACTTTGGCAATACCAGTTTGCCCGTGATGTTATAGCGATCCGCCATAGAGAATACAGGTGAGATTTCAATTACTTGAGAAATGATTTCATTCCAAACAGTTGTCGGAATAAGTGGCTTTGCATCGGCAGGCATTGTCTGTGTGTCAGTATTCACAATACCACGAATTGCATTCTCGAATGTTTTGTGATCTCTTTCTGAATATGTCATTTCAACAGGTTCATTAGGCACTTTCTTCATGCTCATGCCTGCCATTTGATCATACATAGCAATAGTTGCATCAATGTCCTTGACTTCCTTTTCAAGTCCTGCGAACTGCTCCTTTTCGTCTTCAGATGGCAATCTGTTTTCTGCCTTTGCAGTTGTCAACAATCCTTCCATCTGAGTGACTTTTGAATTTCGATTTTCGATAAGTGCTTTTACGTTCATTCTTTCGCCCCTCCGTTATTCTTTAATGAACTAATAATATTCTCGTATGCCGAGTAATCAAGCACACGATCCTCAACAGGCTTTTTAGTCTGTTTTGGTCCTTTTAATGCTTCCGGAACATGTTTATAGTTCCTAAACAAGTCCGTTGCACATGCCTGTACATCCTTCACTGTTTCAAGTGCATTCACATTGAAATAATTTCCGATGTACATATCATCATCTGCATTACCGCTGAACCACGTTTCGTTGTTCACCAGCTCTGCAATCTTTTCTGCCGTGATTCCTTCTTTTGCCTTTGCTTCATACATTGGCAACATCAATCCGTTTTCAAGCTGATTGAGTGTGTCAATGTCATGCTGTAGCTCATTAGCATTTCCGTATGCTAACGTCACTGGCTTGTGAATCATCAGCATAGAATTTTTGTAAATATTGATATCGTCTGCAACCATGGCAAGGTATGTAGCGGCACTTGCACATAATCCATCAATGTACGCATGAATCGTTGCCCCTGTGTTCTGTCTGAATCGCTTTAACATGCTGACCATTGCCGAACTTGCAAACACTGAGCCACCGCCTGAATTGATGTAAATATTAAAATCTGTAACACCATTCAAACTTTCAAGCTCTGCCTTGAATGCATTTGTATCGACTGCTGTTTCTGATTTCTCGCCAGTCCAAAAGTTTGGCTTGTTCTCATCAACAATATCACCATATACATAGAAATCTGCACTATTTTTCGTCAGATTCTTCAGGTACTTGTATTTCATCATCTTCCCCCTGTTCAGTTTCTTCATCATCATTTCCGCCTGTCACCTGTCCGGTGTTTGGAGTATAATACGTTCCGGTTTTAATATCATACAGAACTGCTCCAAGTCCAACATTGATTACGTCCATTCCCTCAACGTAGTTCAAATTCTCCATACGGCGCAACTCATTGATAGTCATAAGTCCTGTATCTTTTGCAACCTTGTAAGCATCAAATCTTTCCTTGATGCTTGCTTTAACAATTTCCTTCGTGTCGAATTCAAAGAAGAAGCTTTTCTTTTCTTTTTCCAACAGCAACGTGCTGTTGAGTGCTGTCTCAAATGCTTTAATAATCGGATATATCGCTTCCTTGAATGTCAGATTGAAGTCACTGTGAATGTGGAAAACTCCGTTGATTTCATCCTGCAAAGTCTTCTTGCTTTCATTCAACTGCATTTCAACAGAACTGTTTGACGATTCCTGAAACTTGATGCCGTTGTTTAGAACCATGACGGACTCGGTGTTGTTGGCGTATAACCTATTCCATGCTTCTTTGAGCTTGTCCACTTCTTCCTGTCCAAGTCTCCGCTCTGCCTGTAAGAATCCTTTTTTGTTACCGCCTGTTTTAACAAGTCCAAGCTGATATACCAACGTACTGTACGCCGTTTCAAGCGCTTTTGAGATTTCTTCGGTCAATCCTTTTCCGCTTGCTCCGTCTTTGGTGTTCCTCAACAACTTGACCATGTTCCACGGATAGATTTTGTTTGCTCCAACGTAGAACTGTACGAACATGTTCATTGGGTCTGAATTTTTCCAAACCGTCACATCAATGTCCGGTATATATTTTAACGCCGTGACATTGTTCTGTCTGTCTTTCTGGATATAACAATATCCACCCTTGCCAAGTAAGTAGTCCTCGACCATGGCTTTTTTAGTCTGGAACCCGTCAAGCGTGTTCCCAGTGTCACCGTTCAGCATTCGCACACGGCTGTCTCTCTGCACTTCCTCAACTTTGCCATTCTTATACTTGTAAAGTTTAACAGGCATTGCCGCAATCGAACCGCTGATAAAATCAACAGCGCCTGATACGGCAGGAAGCGTGAGAGCCTTTTCCCTCGTGATTGTCTCATTATTGAGCAATGCCGACAGCAACACATCGTCCAGCTTTACGCTCTGGTCGTTCAAGTTCACATCATTTTTTACTTTTCTGAATAGTGCCACTCTCGTACCGCCCCCTCAGTATTATTTTCTATTTGAAACATTTTTACGCAAAAATAATAGCATAAATGTACGTTTTTATCAATTATATCATTTGGAATGTGAAGTCACCTTCGTTCAAGAAATAATCCTGTTCAAGAAGGTAAATTGCATTGATAAGTGATACCACCATATCAACTTTTCCGTTGCTCTTTTTCTTGCTGACATACATATTTTTGTTTGTGTCATATGCGCACTTCGCATTTTGAAAATTGATTTCAAGAAGTTTGTTTTCTGTGTATTTGAATTTCTGCTTGAGGATTGCTTCTTTCATCCTCTTTGTCGGAGAATGTAGCACGTTTGAATACTGCTTTATCTGAACCGTGTTATGTCCCTCATTAGCCAATTTCTGCGCTGTGCTTAATGCATTCCATCTATCATATCCAATCGCCTGTATTTGTACGTTATAACGGCTCTCAATGCTCAATATGAACTGCTCGACAAACGCATATGAGATAACCCTGTCACCACACGCAAGTACTTTCCCACTCTTCAATAGTTCCTGATAGTTCACACGCTCTGATATTGTCTTTTCCGTGATCCTGTCTGCCGGAATAAACGCAAAACTTTCTGCAAGAATGTTATCATCATCATCTACAGAAACCATGGCAACAGATGTATTATCGTTAGATTCTGAAAGGTCAACGCCTAAATAAACAACCCTTCCAAACCAATCAATATCTGCAACCTTGCACGCCTGAACATCTTTAACGTCAATAAACGTTTCTGTTCCCTGACCTTGATAAATAATGTTGCAGTGCTTTGTAACGAAATTCTCTCGCTCATTCTCAATGGCAATGGCTCTTGCTCTTTTCTTTACAAGATCATTCCAAATTTCAGGGATTTCCAATGACGCAGGATTCGCCTGTTTCAAAACAAGATTGTCTGTTTCCCAGTCTGATGTTTTGTCTGGCTCATATAGAAGTGCAAAAATAGTATCGTCTTTCTCAATGCCATCAAGAACCTTCTTGGCATATGCAACCTCGTCCTCGAAAGGATTGTCGATTGTCGGATATTTTGTACTGATAACGAACCCTAGTTTGTTAACAACGTTAAGCTGTCCAGACCTCATGGCTTCGACAGGATAACCGTTCGGCAATGCTCCAACTTCATCTGCAATAAAAGCATTCGGCATACGTCCGTCCATACGGTTGTTACTGTATGCAAGCGGAATGAGCATATTTTCGTTTGGCTTGAACTTGATATAATCCCTCAGCAATTTGAACCGCTTCGTTCCTTTGTATTCGTAAATAAGCGGACTACTTTTTATTGTATCTGAGATTGCTTCTTTTATTTCTCTTGACAATGCACCATCAGGCGCAACTGAAAAGAACTTTGAGAACCTTGGTTCTGTCAAAAACAAGATAATAAAAATCGTTCCGACTGTATATGTCTTGAAATTCTTTCTGCAAATTTCCAACAGCCCTGTCTCGTATCTGCGCTTTTTCGGGTTGTCTCGATATACAGTGCATAACACAGCAATGTAAATAAGCCATTGATAACCAGTGGCGCACTTATACATCGACTGTCCTGCTTTCAATCCCTTTGGCATGATAAGCAGCTTCAGAATATTTTCAATCTGCTGAACCTTTTTCTCTGATACAACGTATTTTCTGTCTTTGCCTTCTGCGATCCTCATCCAGTCTCGCATCTGTTTCTTGACGTACTTAGGACAAGTTTGTTTTTTATAATTTTTTTTGCAGTATATATATGCTTTACTATTTTTTATATTCAAACTTAAGCCCCCTCGTCTGCTTGTATTCTCCTTTTAATACTCTAGCTATATTTGCTCTGTCGCATCCTGTAGAACGTGCCGCATCACGAATGCTATAAAATTCTTCACCTGTTGTTGTGCATATTATAGGCGTTCCTACTGCACTGCGTTGTTCTATACTCCAATGTTTTCCCTTCATTTGAGATGTCCTTCCTTTTAATTTTTTGCTAATTGCTAGCTTTTCTTCTTCTGTGTGTTTTCTGCTTTTTTTGCATTTTCTGCCTTTGTGTGCCTTGCTCATCTGTTGCCATGGTTTCTTCTGACATTTTAGGCGTATTTCCACCTTTTTCTATGTTGTAACCATTACGCGGGTTCGTGCTGTCATATTTGGAAATTAGTTCTATTTCTTTTGTTTCTGCTTCACTTCTTGAAAGCCCTGTAAATAGGATTTCATGTTTAATGTTGTCCCATCCGTATTTTTTTATAGCATTATTAAAATGATTGCTTGTCTTGTAATTTTTCCCTTCTTGCCACCGCCTTTCAACACTTAGCTTTGTGATTCCTATATATACTTTTCCGCTTGGTGATGTATGCTTATATACAGTATATGTACCCATCTTGATGCCTCTTTTCTACTGTATATTATACACCTTTTACATACTTCGGGGTTTTCTTTCTAACAGAGCTTTTGCAGTACTCGTAAGCCTTACTGCTCGTCACTGCCATCATCGTCACCGCCATTTATCAGCTGAAGCAACGGGTCAGTGTCACTCGAATTATCATCACTGGAAAATCTCGAAATGATCTTCATTAACGTGCTTACTGTCTTGTTTGCACTGTCAGTTGTTCTGTTATAATCCTGAATGGCAGGATGAGAATATACGTTCTTTCTGCCCTTCACATACTCTTTCGTAACCAGTACGCCGTCATTTTTGATTGACGATTCAAGCTCATTTAAGATTTTCAATTGCACCATATATCGCCTGAATGTAGTAATGAAGAAGAAGTTTTTATCAACTCCAAACGCTTCTGCTTTCTGTAATATTTCTTCCGCCTGTTCATTTACTGTTTTTCGCATAATTCTTTCACCACCTTTAATGCGCTTTTGATTGTATCTTCCATATCATAATATTTGTACTCTGCAAGCCTTCCGACTGTGATCAATCCGTCACGTTCTGCAAGCTCTTTGTATTTCTGATACAGCGCTTTGTTCTTTTCATCCTCAATCGGATAGTACCGTTCTTTTCCGCTATCCCATTTCTGCGGATATTCCTTCGTGATAATAGTTGTCGGTGTCTTCACTCCTGTGAAATGCTTGTGCTCAATAACTCTAGTAAACGGAACTCTAGCATCGGTGTAATTTACGACTGCATTTCCTTGGTGATTTTCTTCCTGCAATTCCTCAGTTTCAAATTTCAGGCTCCTATATTCCAACGTCCCAAAGCAATAGCCGTACCACTCATCAATGGCACCAGTCAGAACCACGTTTTTAGCCCTTCCTATCCACTCTTTGCTTGAGCATGAACATTTATACCCTGTCACCACTTCAACGCCTTCTAGTAGCCTTTCTACTGCCTTAGAATAGCCATCAACTGGAATGCCTTGGTACTTTGCATTGAAATAATTATTGTTGTACGTGAACCGCAACGGAATACGCCTGATAATACTTTTGTCAAGTTCCTTGCATGGCTTGCCCCACTGCTTTTCTGTATATCCTTTTATCAGCTTTTCGTAAATGTCAGTGCCTACAAGATTCAGAACATATTCTTCAAGGTTCTTCGGATTTTCGCACGGTTCTCTCTGCTCCTCAATCTTTCTTTTTGCTTCTTCTGGTGTTGTAACTCCCCACATTTTAGAGAATGTGTTCATATTAAACGGAAGGTTGTAAATTTCGCTTTTGTAATTTGCAATAGGTTCATTGATGAAATTGTTAAAACTAGCGAAACGGTTTACGTAAGCCCATATGGCAAAGTCATTAGTTCTAAATATATGAGGGCCGTATAGATGAACATTTATTCCGCTGATTTCTTTATCTCTGATATTTCCAGCTACAGCATCACGTTTCTCAAGAATAACACATTTATAGCCCTTGTCCGTAAGTTCTCTTGCAATTACTGAACCACTCAGGCCTGCACCTATAATCAGATAGTCAATGTCTTTCATGCTTGCACCACCTTTCAGACAGAAGCTTTGGGACGGCATTATTCCAACTGATTTCATGATGAATCCTGAAGTCCGTAATTCCCATGGCTGAAACCTTTACAAATGAAGGGCAGCACATAACACTGTAGAACGATTTTCGATATGTACCATTCTTTTTATAGATATCAGTCATTCCGCCAGCATCATGCTGAGTCGCAGGAGTAATCACCTGCAAGCTCGACATGCTATAGAACAGCTTCCCTCGTGAGCCATACAAAATGCATGATGTTATATCATCATTCATACGCATGACAAATTTTACTTTGTCTTTTGCTTTTAAGAAAAATGATCCCATTGTTTTCCTGAACATTCCTGCTTGGAACCTGTCATTGGCAACACCGCCAATGTAGTCACTTGCTAATGCAAATGATAAAGCAGTCAACGGAGTTGATAAAAATAAATCAAGGCACGCATCGAATACAGCATCAAGGTCAGTGATCATCATGCTTTGTAACTTATCGTTCTCTGCATATCTGATTGAGATTTCAGAAAAATCATCATCAAGCTGTAGGTGGCATTCATAGCCAAGACGTTCTGCTTCATCTTGAATAAAGTTTCTTGCAAATACACCAACTCTTCTGTCTGTGTCTATGTCACCAAGATCAATTCTGCTTACATAATCTCGCTTATCAAATTGAATGATGTGATCTCCGAACTCATTTCTGTACAGTTCTTCTTGATCATCTTCATTGTCTATGACAACGTACCAGTCACCTGTATAATGAAAACGTTTTAACATATTAACTGTCTTGATATTGTTCGCTCTTCCATGCGAAAGAATAAATACAGCAAAGTTTTTATTCCGCATCGTCTTCACCGCCCCCACCTTCAGCGATTAAGTCCTGTACCACCTTTGTAAGCTTCACATATCCGTTTGCAATTGCGTCGTCAATGTCAATAATGACAAGTGCCGATTTCTCCATGAGAATTTGCATTTCTTCAGAAGCATTAGAATAATAGTCAGCGATCTTTGAATAATTGAATTTAAGATGCCTATATGCCGCTTTGATAAGGAAGTTCTTCTGATCTTCAGAAACATTAGATTCTTTGATTTCCTTGATTAACTCGTTCGTCTTTTCATCGTCAATCAAGTCCATAATATCAACAAAATCGCCTGTCGGTTCGTACTGTGGAATGTGTTTCTTCTGGCTGTAAGGATTTTCTTCGTCTGGAAGCTCAACGTCCATCGTATCATCATCATTGAAAAGATCATCCCCGAACTGAGTCATATCCATCATGATGTCGCTGAGTTCTTCAGCAAGTTTAGTGTTGTCCCATGTGCTGTATTCGGATACCTTGTTATCTGCGATTCTGAATGCCTTGATCTGATCTTCCGTAAGGTCATCAGCCACAATGCACGGAACCTCATCAATGCCTAGCTTCTTACATGCTTTAAGTCTTGTATGACCTGTGATCAATACACCGTCACTGCTCACTACACAAGGAACTTTGAAGCCGAACTCCTAAATGCTCTTTGCTACATAGTCAACAGCTTCATCATTGTTTCTTGGATTGTTCTCATACGGAATTAAGTCCTTAACTTTCTTGTAAACGATATTCATTTTTTTGTTTTCCATTTTTACGCCCTGCCTTTCTTATATCGCCCGCTTAATATTTTAGGATATGCATTCTCAGATACTACAGTCCAGTCGTACCCCTCTCCTGACTCTTTCAGCTTTATGCAATCAGGATGGAACATAACGGCGTAATACCTCAACCTGTAAGATCCTATCTTGTCGTAGTCCTCAATACTACCGCCACTGCTTTTTGATTTTCGCTTTGGAATCCATACGTCGTATGTGCTCATAACAGGAATGAATCTGAATCCTGCATGACCTTTTTGTGCTTCATCGACAACCGTAATTATGTCGTCTGAAAATCTGCTTCGCCATTTGATTTTGTTTGACGCTCTGAGAAAAAAGCTGTTCATTACAGCCCTGTTTGCTTTTCCACTTTCAAACGTTGGCACACCACCAATATAGTCAACGGCATTTCCGAAGCCTATGCACTGCACAGATGTTTCATCGAAATAAGTACACATTCCATCAAACAGCCTGTCAAGCTCTCTAGCCTTGATTCCTCTTAAATGCCCGTTATCGTTATATCTATATGCAAGATTTTCAAGATCATCGTCAAGCTCTAGGTAATAAGTCAAACTGTTTTTCTCTGCAACCTTCAAACATTGGTTGCGTGCAAACACTCCACATGCCTTACTGCCACCCAAGTCACCAGTATCGAAGTTTTCTTCTTTGTGGAATATATGAACATCATCACCGTACCGCTCGACATAATCTGGTAGCGTTTTGTCCTCATCATCAACAACGATATAGATTTTTCCGGTGTATCCGCACTCACGTAATACCTTTACCGTACTGCACTCAGGTCTGCCATGTGAGATTACGATACACGCAAAGTC
>ULXS01053129.1_pt1 | contig 21562 bp, 17 predicted proteins | sample 1961421 | NCBI WGS metagenome assembly ULXS01 (sample SAMEA4835842, study PRJEB28245) | human gut metagenome | biome: gut microbiome; material: fecal sample | place: Denmark | collected 2008
GTTCCGCCCCATCTACATTATCAGCGGCATCTGGCAGGGTGCCGGCTGGGCATCCATCATGTACACCGCATCCCTTTCTAACGCCAGCAAAGATCTGAAGGAAGCTGCGATGATCGACGGCGCAAACCTGATCCAGCAGATCATGACGGTGGAGTGGCCCGCCATTAAGGATATGGTCGTGATTCAGTTCATCCTGCAGGCAGGCAACATCATGAGCATCGGTTTTGAAAAAGCCTATGCCCTGCAAACGGACCTGAACCTGAACACTGCCGAGATCATTGCAACGTACGTTTATAAAAAGGGCCTGTTGGACGGCGATTATAGCTTTTCCACGGCAGTCGGTCTGTTCAACACCGTTGTCAACGTCATCCTGCTGATCGCAGTGAACAAGGTCGTTGCCAAAATGAACGATGGCAAGGGCTTGTAAGGAGGGGTTTACCATGGCAAAACAGAAAAAATCAAAAATGGCCCTCTACACCAGACAAGATAAGATCATCCTGTACTGCGGCTACGCACTTCTGGGCTTGTTCCTGCTGGCGATCATCGTTCCGATGATCTACATCGTCATCGCGTCCTTTATGGACCCGGTCACTCTGCAAAACAAGGGCATCTCCTTTGATTTCAGCAAGTGGAGCCTGGATGCTTACCAGCGTGTCGTTTCGGACAAGCAGATCTGGGTCGGCTTCAGGAACGCAATCCTTTACTCGATCATCTTCACCATCATCTCGGTAGCTGTGACGATGCTTGCCGCTTATCCCATGTCGCTGCCGGACTTCAAAGGCAAAACGATCTTCAACACCTTGTTTGTGATCACGATGTTTTTCAGCGGCGGTCTGATCCCCACCTACCTGCTCATCAACAATCTGGGTCTGCTGGATTCCATGTGGGCGGTCATTCTGCCGGGAGCATTCAGCGTGTGGAACATGATCATTGCCCGTACCTATTATCAGGGCATCCCGCGTGAGCTGCGTGAAGCTTCGGATGTGGATGGAGCCAGCGAGATGCTTTACTTCTTCAAGATCCTGCTGCCCGTCTGTATGCCGGTGGTGGCCGTTCTGGCTCTGTGGCAGTTCGTGGCAATGTGGAACAGCTACTTTGACGCCATGATCTACCTGAACAGCGCATCGAAGCAGCCGCTGCAGCTGGTGCTGCGTTCCATCCTGATCCAGAGCCAGCCGGAATCTGGCATGATCGCAGATATCCAAAGTACGGCCGAACGTGCGAAGATGGCAGAGCTGCTCAAATATGCAACCATTATTATTTCCAGTCTGCCGCTGCTGGTGATGTATCCCTTCTTCCAGAAGTATTTTGATGCCGGCATCATGGCTGGTTCCATTAAAGGCTGAGGATATTTCAGAATTTTATGAGCCGGTACGCTCATCTGTCACACGAAAAAAGAAACATGAAAAAGGAGAAAATACCATGAAAAAGCTGATCTCTCGCCGCAACTTCCTCAAGGTCTGCGCTCTGGCGGGTTCTGCCGCTGCTCTGTCTGCCTGTGGCGGCGGCAAATCCACCGGCAGCAGCAATTCTGCTGCCGCAGCTGTGGACACGACCGGTGCCGTTGAATTTCCGCTGTCCGAAAAGGTCACCTTTACCGGTATGACCAGCTTCCCTGTGGGCAGCGAATCCGAGCCGAACAACCGCACCATCTTCAAGCGTCTGGAAGAGCAGACCAATGTGCACATCGACTGGACCGCCATCCAGTCCGACCAGTGGAGCGATAAGATCACCCTGAATATGTCCAACCCCAACACCCTGACGGATTTTGTTTTTACTGCTGATTTTACCGACAGCAATCTGCTGCGCTACGCAGATCAGGGTGTCATCCTCAATCTGGAAGACTACATTGACAACAATATGCCGAATCTCCAGAAGGTCTTTGAGCTGTACCCGGAGTACCGCACCATGTGCACCGACATCGAGGGCCACATCTGGGCACTGCCCTGGATCGAGCAGCTCGGCGCAGAAAAGACCGCCATCCAGACCATTGGCAACATGAGCTTCATCAATACCAAGTGGCTGAACTTCCTCGGTCTGTCGATGCCCACCACAGTGGACGAGTTTGAACAGGTGCTGATGGCATTCCGTGATAACGCCGCTTCTATCAAGGCAGAGTATGGCATTGACGGCGACATCATCCCCATGTCCTGCATCGTCAACAACGGCGATCAGGACCCCAGCATCCTCATCAATGGCTTTGGCGAAGGCTACGGCGATGCTGACAAGGACCGCCATATTGCCGTTACCAACGACCGGAAAGTCATCTGTGCCGCCACCCAGCAGGGCTACCGCGATGGTCTGGACTGGCTGCACAAGCTGTATGCCGAGAAGCTCATTGACCCGGAGTGCTTCACGCAGGAGTGGTCCACCTATGTTTCCAAGGGCAAGGCTGGCCGCTATGGTGTCTGCTTCAGCTGGGATGTTGCCAACATTGACAACCTGACCGACTGGGAGCCGCTGCCTGCCCTGACCGCCGATACCCGCAATATCACTCCGCAGAACGGTTCTTTCACCAGCGGCTTTGGCCGCGGCAAGTGCGTTGTCACCGCAAAGGCAGCGAATCCTGCACTGGTTTGTGCATGGCTGGATCAGATGTACGCGCCCCTCCAGTCTCCGCAGAACAACTGGGGTACTTACGGCGATGAGGAAGGCTTTAACATTTTTGAACTGTCCACCAACGATAAGGGCGAGCCCATGCTGAAGCACGCTCCTCTGGGCGATGCTTCTCCCGTGGAAGTCCGTGAGGCGCAGTGTGTCGGCGGGCCTCTGGCGGTTCTGGATGATTACTATGGTGTATACGTTACCTGCCCGGACGATGCACAGTACCGTCTGGACTGGATCAAGGATATTTACACCCCGGATATGAACAACGATTATGTCTATCCCAATGTCTTTATGAGCAATGAGGACACCGAGCAGGTCTCGAACCTGCAGGCCGATCTGCAGACTTACATGAATACGCAGAAGGCTGACTGGATCATGAACGGCACTACGGATGCAGAGTGGAACGAATATCTGAGCAAGCTGGAAGACTACGGCCTGTCCGACTATCTGGGCATTATGCAGAAATATCTGGATGCTTACTACGCTTAAGAATTCTTTCCTTTGGAGGATTCCATGAACGATTTGACTTTACAAAAAGCCCGTGCCTACGAGGCCGAGCACGGCGCTGCCATTTCCCCGGCGGAACGCCCTGCTTACCACATGACCCCCTATGTGGGCTGGCTGAACGACCCCAACGGCTTCTCTTATTATAAAGGGAAGTATCACCAGTTCTATCAGTATAATCCCTACGATGTGCGGTGGGCGCCCATGCACTGGGGGCACGCGGTCAGCACCGACCTGCTGCACTGGGAGTATCTGCCCTGCGCACTTGCCCCGGATTCTCCCGCAGATAACGGCCCCGGCTGCTTCTCCGGTTCTGCCACCGAGATGGATGACGGCAAACAGCTGCTGATGTACACCAGCGTGGTGTCAGAAAAGCAGCCCAATGGGGAGATGCGGGACATCCAGACCCAGAGCATTGCCATCGGTGACGGTCTCGACTACGAAAAGCCTGCCTGCAACCCGGTGCTGACCCAGAAAGACCTGCCGGAAGGCTTCAGCAAGTTCGACTTCCGGGACCCCAAGATCTGGCGTGAGGCCGACGGCACCTACTCCGTCGTCACCGTCTGCCTTGCCGAGGATGGCAGCGGCGCAGCGGTACTGTTCCAGAGCAGGGACGGCTTCGACTGGCACTTTGTCACGGTGCTGGAACGCTGCAACAATCAGTACGGCAAAATGTGGGAGTGCCCGGACTTCTTCCCGCTGGATGGCAAGCAGGTCCTGATGCTGGGGCCCATGGAGATGCTGCCCAAGGGCGAGTTCCACAACGGTCACAACGTGATTGCTTTCATCGGCAGCTATGACGAAGCCACCCACACCTTCACCAAGGAAAATGTGCAGCTGATGGATGGCGGCATCGACTTCTATGCCACCCAGACCACCCTTGCCCCGGATGGCCGCCGCATCATGACCGCATGGCTGCAGACCTGGTCGGACACCGAGGATAAGCCCAAGGGCTGCAAGTGGTTCGGGCAGACCATCTGCCCGCGCGAACTGCATATCAAGGACGGGCGCATTTTCCAGACCCCCGTGCGTGAACTGGATGCAGTTCACGGCAAGCGCACCTTCCACGAAAATGTGACGGTGCAAAGCGAAACTTCTCTGGAAGGCATCCAGGGTCGTGTGGCCGACCTGACCGTCACGGTGCAGCCCGGCGAATACCGCTCCTTCACCCTGAAGCTGGCCGCCGATGCAGACCATTACACCAGCCTGACCTACGACCCCTACACCTCCGAGCTGACGCTGGATCGCAGCCATGCCGGTTCCCGTGCCGACATCGTTCACCGCCGCAGCTGCAAGGTGCGCAGCCAGAACGGTGCGCTCAAGCTCCGCATCCTGCTGGATAAAAACAGCGTGGAGGTCTTTGTCAACGACGGTGAACAGACCATGACCGCATGGATCTACACCCCCCAGTCTGCCGATGGCATCACCTTTGCTGCCGATGGCAAAGCAACTGTTACGGTGGAACAGTTTGAACTGAATCTGTAACCTGATATTCCCTTCATTTCTCCTTCATTAAAATACAGCCCCGCTTTGGATCCTTCTTCACCAAAGCGGGGCTGTGTTTGTTATTTGCAGTCAGTTTTTACGGTTCAATCACATTGAAAGTCTTCTCGAACTTGGAGGCGTACGCCAGCAGGCGCTTCAGAACGGTGGCATCGCCGCTGATCTGTACCTGCCCGGCCTGCTGACCTGTCATCAAGGCAAAGAGCTGCAGACGCTTGCAGGTGACGGAAGCCTGCGCATCCGGATGGTTCTCGCCGGGGTAAGACAGCAGGATGCCATTCTTACGGGTTACATAGAACTGTTCATTCACATCTGTCACCGTCAGATTCAGAGTCAGATCATCGTTCTGGGCGGCATTGGCATCGGTCATGATCGCGATGTAATCCAGCAGCATGGCGATGGTCATCTCGCCCATTGTCGCGGTCAGTCCATTGGCTGAGCGCGCCAGTTTGGACAGGTTGCCCTTGCGCAGCTCGGCGGCACCCATCAGATAGGCATTGCGCCACGCGCCGGACTCTGCCTGATAGCCAAGCTGTTCCAGTGCATCTGCACACAGATTGCGTGCTTTCTGATTGGACGGGTCGGCGTAGACCAGTTCTTTGGTGATCTGCGCTACCCATTGATACTCGCCCTTTTCGTAGTCTTTTTTCGCTTTGCAGAGCACCAGCTCTGTGCTGCCCAGATATTCCACCAGCTTCCTGGCAGTATCGCTGGGCGGGAGCGGGTTCAGGTTGACCGGGTTGGCATCGTACCAGCCCAGATACTTCTGGTAAACGGCCTTGGAATTGTGCGCCAGTGTGCCGTAATACGGCCGGGTGTACCAGACCTTTTCCAGTTTTTTGGGCAGGGTCAGCATCGCCGAGATCTCATTCGAGGTATACCCCTGGTTCATGTAATGCAGGGTCTGGTCGTGGATGAACTTATAGATGGCGGCTGTGTTCAGCAGATACTCATGGATCTCCTCGCCCCAATGCGGCCAGTTGTGGCTCTGGAACACCACATCGGTCTTATCGCAGAAGCGCTGGTCGGCCTCGATGATATACTTTGCCCAATCGTTGGCATCGCGCACCTCTGCGCCGCGCAGGGTGTAGAGGTTGTGCAGGGTGCCGGTGCAGTTTTCCGCCATCCAGAGGGCGCGGTATTTCGGGAAATAGGCGTTCATCTCGGCGGGGGCTTCGGTGCCGGGGGTCAGCTGGAATTCGATCTCCAGCCCGTCGATGGTCAGCTTTGGAACATCTTCCCCGATCTCGTAGGTAGGAGCGATGAGGGTCACCGTACCGGTAGACTGTCCCATGCCGATGCCGATGGAGAGTGCTCCTTTCTCTCCTTTTTCCAGCACTGTACCATACTGATACTGCGCACGCCGGGCCATTGCGATGCCGGCATAGACGTTTTCGCTGATGGCGTGTTTCAAAAATCCTTCCGGTGCAAGGATGACCGTTTTGCCCGAGGCAAGCTGTTTGTCAATGGAAAGGCTGGGGTCCGCTACATCGTTCCGGTCGATCGCACCCTCTGCGCCGCCAAAGTGATCCACATGGCTATGACTGTACAGCACAGCTTTGACATCCAGCGGTCCGAACCGGTTTTCCATCAACGCTTTTGCTGCCTGCATATTTTCTTTGCACATCAGGACATCAAAAATGATCCAGCCGTGGTTGGTGCGGATGAAGGTCGCATTGGCCATATCAAAGCCGCGCACCTGATAGATGCCGTCACATACTTCAAACAGACCGGCTTTGGCGTTGAGTTGGGTATTCCGCCACAGGCTGGGGTTGACCGTATCCGGCGCATCGCAATCCAGATCGCCATAGCTTTGCAGATCCCACGCCGTTGTTCCGTCATCGTTGTAAATGACCCTGCCTTCCTGATCGTCCAGCAGGCCGCGCGTTGCATTGTCAAATTCCTGCCGGTCGGAAAAATCCAGTTTGCTGTACCACCCCGCATTTTTTTCTGCGGTACAGCTCGTCGCATCCTGCGTCGTCCCCGGCTTTGAAGGGTCGCTGAAGAAATCAGCGATAAAGTTCAGGCTATTATTTTCGGCTTCGCTTCCGGCTGCATGTGCAGACAAGGATACTCCGCACGCCAGCATTGTAGCAGCCGAAGCGGAAATAAAATTCCGACGGGTCATTTTCATAGCAGGTTCCTCCTTATTACGGATCAGTTTGTGCGGACGACCGGCGGCTGCCAGTCTGTCAGTGCGGCGGCATCCGGTTTATAGATACGAAGGAAGAGGTGGAAATCTCCCTCTCCTACCGGCAGCCAGTTGGTCGTGTCCGCCGGTGCCTCTTTGGAAAGGGTGATATCGATCGAGCCGTCCGGATTACGGTGCAGACCGGAGCGGTCGTTGACGCAGTAGCGGTCAATGGGGTTTTCAATGAGGAAATCGTTCTCCCCGTAGGCGGTCACCGACCAGAAGCCCTTTTCCAGTGTGGGAGGATCTGCCTCGATATGCAGCGTATAGGTCTTTTTGCCGGTCAGGACTGTGCCGGTGCTGTCCACATCTGTTTTAGGGTAGATGGCAACATCGGTGGTGTTGGCACCCAGACCCCGCAGCGCCACCATGGTACGGTAGGTATATGCTGTGCCAAAGTTGCCGATGGGGTCGCCGAAATAGATCCACTGACCCATCTGGCGTGTATAGCACTCCGATTCGCTTTGCAGCTTTTTCTTCAGCTGGAGCAGCATCAGCTTCCAGCGCAGCCCGCTGAACAGACCCAGCGCCTTGTCATCGAACTTCTCACCGGGGCCGACATGCAGTGCTGCAAGCTCCCGGAGTACCGGCGCATCTGCCGCAGCGGGCGGGTTGGTTTCCATCAGCTGGTTAGCGGTATCAAAGAATTCCTTTGCGTCCATAGCAAGAACGTGCTTTACCGGCACAAAGTCATTGGCAGGGTCATAGCTGCCTGCGGGGGCGGTCCATCCACCCGCCTGATAGGCGGAAAGCGGCATCAACTGCATCCTATCCTGAATGGCCCGGACGTTGGGCAGATCTTCCTGCCCGGAGAGCACGATGCGGGCAATGGTCCAGACCATATTGGTCGGCACATTGATCCGCTGCACCCCTTCCGGCAGTTTGCCCTGCCAGTCCGAGCGGGTGATCGCGTAAAGGCCCGGTGCTTCCAGCACTGCAACGGTATTTGTCCACGCATCCAGCACCTGTACATTGAAAAATCGGTCCGTCTGCGGTACACCGTAAAGCATCGGTTCTGCGCTGACATCGAGAAATGCCTGCGTATAGATGGTATCCACATTCGGCGTGACGACTGCGCGAGATGCGGCGTCTGCCAGCTTTTTCGCATGGATGAACTGGTTGATCGGCGCACGGGTATCGTTCGGTGTTTCTGTGTTGGTTGAAACCTTTCGGGTCGCATCCATCAGAACCAGTGGAAAGGCGTACAGATACGCCTGTTCCAGAAGTTCCTGCGCCGCCATCGTCTGCTGTGCTGCGGCGACTTTCTCTACGGGCAAAAGTGTAGCTGCGCAGACCACCGCAGCCGCAGTGGAAATGTTCAGAAATTCCCGGCGTGTCAGTTTCATGACGTGAAACCTCCTGTTATGCTTTTTGCTTTATGCGTATGCGCTTTATGGGGAAAACCATTCGGTGTTCTGCGTTCATCATACGAAAAGAATGCTGAAAAGTCAATAGTTTCTATGCGAGACACGCAAAAACGTGAGTTTTAACAAAAAATATCCCGGATTATTGTTGAAAGCTCCATTGAGCTGCGCTTTTTACGAATCCTCCTTGTCGGCCGCACGGCAGTATGTTATACTAAAGTCATCAACTGACAAAGGAGCACTGCAATGAGCGACCTGAATAGATGGATGCAAAAACACGATCTCTGCCCGGAAAACATTTTATATCTTTACCGCAGCGACCGGAAAACGGTCCTTCACCGCATGGACGGCGTGGAAGCTGCGCTGTATGCGCCGATGCACGGCGTCCTGTCTGTTCTGCCGGAAGATCAGTTCCTGAACATCAGCAAGGGAATCGCAGTGAACCGCAGCCAGATCGTAAACATCGGCAACGATGGTGTTTATACCATGTCGGACGGCCGCACGTTTCAGGGACGTAAGCGCGGCCTGAGCAGCCACCGCCGCCTGCGCATGGAGATCGGGCTGTCCGACACGAAGCCTCGCCCCATGAGCATGAGCCTGCTGGAAAAATGCAGCCTGCTGGACGATATGCCGCTGGCGTTCTGTGTCATCGAACTGGTCTTCAATGAGGACGGACGCGGCGTGGATTTCATCTTCCGCTATTGCAATGCGGAAATGGCCAATATCGAAGGTGTGCCGGTGGAGGAAATGCTGAATCGCTCGTTTTACAAGGTGTTCCCCAATGGGGACAAAAAGTGGCTGGTGTCCTATGCAGATGTGGCGCTGAACGGTACGAAGCATACCCTCCACGATTACAGCCCGGAGGTGGACAAATACCTGACCATCCACTGCTATCAGCCCGAACCGGGGTATTGTGCCTGTGTACTGCAGGCAAACGAGCCTTGAAGCAAAAGGCGGTGTGGCCCATACAACGGGTCATGCCGCCTTTTGCTTTTGTTTTGTACCGCGCACGATGAGGCCAATGGGGGAAAGGTTGGCGATGCCGGGATGCAGGGCAGAATACGCTGTTAGCTGGGGCAAGGAATTTCTATCCACGCCCTCCGCGAGGAGGGCGACCAAGCGGCTGGAAGGCTTGACCTCCATCCAGAAAATTTCTATCCACGCCCTCCGCGAGGAGGGCGACCTCCAGTACCCAAAGCTGGACGACCCGGAGCTGATATTTCTATCCACGCCCTCCGCGAGGAGGGCGACGCGGGGGTGTTCAGCCAGATCGTAGACCTCGGCGTATTTCTATCCACGCCCTCCGCGAGGAGGGCGACGAACATGCGGAAAGCACCGACAAGCTGTTCAAGTATTTCTATCCACGCCCTCCGTGAGGAGGGCGACGCGCCGTGGCGCTGGTTGCTTGTCACCTTCACTGTGTTTCTATCCACGCCCTCCGCGAGGAGGGCGACCATGCAGTACGCTCTTGTTGCATACGGCCAGTGGATTTCTATCCACGCCCTCCGCGAGGAGGGCGACCGACGGTCTGAGCAGAGCCGTCATGTTTCAGCTTATTTCTATCCACGCCCTCCGCGAGGAGGGCGACTTTTGCTGTTCCACGCCGAATCGGTGCATTCGGCATTTCTATCCACGCCCTCCGTGAGGAGGGCGACGCTGTCCAGCATCGTCAAACTGCCGCCCCACATTATTTCTATCCACGCCCTCCGTGAGGAGGGCGACCGGCCAAAGTACAGCCCGGTGTATAGCATGGCATATTTCTATCCACGCCCTCCGTGAGGAGGGCGACATTTTGAGCAAGGAGGACAATGATGCGAGAGATCATTTCTATCCACGCCCTCCGTGAGGAGGGCGACCTTGGGGCCGCAGAAGTGAGCCTTATCCACGATATTTCTATCCACGCCCTCCGCGAGGAGGGCGACGGGGTCGGGACGTTCTTGCGCAGGGGCATGGTGGCATTTCTATCCACGCCCTCCGCGAGGAGGGCGACAATCCACCCTGAACGCCATCAAGGACGCAAAGAAATTTCTATCCACGCCCTCCGCGAGGAGGGCGACGCGTCATCCTCAAGCTCAAGCATGACGATGACGAATTTCTATCCACGCCCTCCGCGAGGAGGGCGACCGTGCACCTGGTCTTTCGCGTCCAGGCAGCAGATATTTCTATCCACGCCCTCCGCGAGGAGGGCGACTTGGAAACCATGGCTTTCCACTCGTCCGGAAGAATTTCTATCCACGCCCTCCGCGAGGAGGGCGACTCGTGCACCTGGTCTTTCGCGTCCAGGCAGCAGATATTTCTATCCACGCCCTCCGCGAGGAGGGCGACGCACGACCGATTCCGCCTCTGGTCTGCGTGACGGTATTTCTATCCACGCCCTCCGCGAGGAGGGCGACCCAATGGATGTTTGCCCAGTCCTCTGTAATGGTGATTTCTATCCACGCCCTCCGCGAGGAGGGCGACATTCCTTTTTCCAGTGCTTCGTCTGACAGTTTTTTATTTCTATCCACGCCCTCCGCGAGGAGGGCGACGAGGACCTCTATGGGCACGACCGCTGGATGGCGGATTTCTATCCACGCCCTCCGCGAGGAGGGCGACTATATGCGGATGATGCAATTGTTGAGCAATGCTGTATTTCTATCCACGCCCTCCGCGAGGAGGGCGACCTCCAAGTTGTTTCACAGTCTGACAAGGCACGATGATTTCTATCCACGCCCTCCGCGAGGAGGGCGACCGGCTGGCCGCACTTACGGCCAGCAGGTGCTATTTATTTCTATCCACGCCCTCCGCGAGGAGGGCGACCTGAGAAAGACAGTGGACCGGCCCGAACCCAGCGGATTTCTATCCACGCCCTCCGCGAGGAGGGCGACGCTTACCAGAGAAACCCGAAGAGTCCCGTGGGAAATTTCTATCCACGCCCTCCGCGAGGAGGGCGACCGCTGCTGTCAAAAATACTGCCCAGGTTGTCGATATTTCTATCCACGCCCTCCGCGAGGAGGGCGACTGCTGCGCGGGGAGCTTGAGCCCATCGGATTTCTATTTCTATCCACGCCCTCCGCGAGGAGGGCGACAGTGATGAGAGCAGTCATGCTGAGCGTCCAGCCTATTTCTATCCACGCCCTCCGCGAGGAGGGCGACTCTTTATCTCTCCGCGACCGGTTTGCAGCTCAGAATTTCTATCCACGCCCTCCGCGAGGAGGGCGACTCGGTGTCCTTTGCAAAGACGCCGATTTCCTTGACATTTCTATCCACGCCCTCCGCGAGGAGGGCGACCCACCTAGGAGAGGCTCCGCCTGTATGCTCCCGATATTTCTATCCACGCCCTCCGCGAGGAGGGCGACACATCATCCAAGACTACGTTCTGGAGGGCAAAAAATTTCTATCCACGCCCTCCGCGAGGAGGGCGACCAAAACTCCATCGCCCTGATCGAGAGCGGGAAGAGATTTCTATCCACGCCCTCCGCGAGGAGGGCGACGCTGACGCTGTACCATGCCGATGTGCTTCGACTTATTTCTATCCACGCCCTCCGCGAGGAGGGCGACGCTGACGCTGTACCATGCCGATGTGCTTCGACTTATTTCTATCCACGCCCTCCGCGAGGAGGGCGACGCAGTTTCCTGCTCATTGGTACTGATGCCCTGCTATTTCTATCCACGCCCTCCGCGAGGAGGGCGACTTACGGCGAAGCCAAAATCGAGGAGGTGATCTAATATTTCTATCCACGCCCTCCGCGAGGAGGGCGACCCAGATTGAGCAAAACTACCTGAACAACTTTATCATTTCTATCCACGCCCTCCGCGAGGAGGGCGACGCAAAGATCAGGTTATTTCCTTTGTTGTCGATGGGATTTCTATCCACGCCCTCCGCGAGGAGGGCGACCACGAAAACATGAAGGAGCTTCGATATGACGGATATTTCTATCCACGCCCTCCGCGAGGAGGGCGACAAGTGGAGCGCGAAAGACTGCTCAACGGCAACTGATTTCTATCCACGCCCTCCGCGAGGAGGGCGACCTTACCGTGGGGTATCACGGTAACATCCGAAACGATTTCTATCCACGCCCTCCGCGAGGAGGGCGACCACAACATTGATTATGTTTCGGAGGTATTCACCATATTTCTATCCACGCCCTCCGCGAGGAGGGCGACGCCAAGCTCGTATGCGTCCTCTTTCGTGCGGTATTTCTATCCACGCCCTCCGCGAGGAGGGCGACCTCGACACGATGCAGCAGTGCCAGGCTGAAACGCATTTCTATCCACGCCCTCCGCGAGGAGGGCGACCAAACATTTTGCACGATGTTGCACTTGCCCAACTGATTTCTATCCACGCCCTCCGCGAGGAGGGCGACGCTAAGTCAGTAGCCCACTTCCCGCACTGTTTTGATTTCTATCCACGCCCTCCGCGAGGAGGGCGACCCGACGGCAACCGCCACCCGACGGCCGACCCGCAATTTCTATCCACGCCCTCCGCGAGGAGGGCGACCGCATCGCGCCGACGGCGCGGAATAATACAGGGCAATTTCTATCCACGCCCTCCGCGAGGAGGGCGACAGGCAGAGCAGGTATATACTCTGGTAGCAGGTTTATTTCTATCCACGCCCTCCGCGAGGAGGGCGACAGCAAAAACGGAGAAAAACATCTCCGCTTTTGTTTCATTATAAAACGATCTGCACAGATTTGGAAGAGCTTGTCCAAAAACATCCGAAAAAGGAGCTGCGATCTGCACAGAACGGCTTGAAAACATGGTGCGAAGGAGACGGAAAAGGGGTGAGCGCTTTCCATTCGCACCGAGGGAACAGGCTAGAAAATCAGCACGTCTCCGGATTCAAACAGGGGATGCACCCCGATGTGCTCGACCTTGGTCTTATAGTTGTTGCCCAGTTGATAAAACCGCAGACTGTCCAGATCGGGGTCGATGAGGGCGGAAAGCTCGGACTTCAGAACAGCAAACTGTGCGGCGTCCAGCAGGCACTCGAAGACAGAATTCTGCACCCGCTGCCCGTGGTCCACGCACTTTTTGGCGACTTTGCGCAGGCGTTTGCGCCCAGCAGCGGTCTCGGTGTTGACATCGTAGGTGATCAGGACCAGCATAGACGAGCCTCACTTCCAGAAGAACGGCGGATACGGTTCCAGATCACCGCGCAGAGTCCGCGCCAGAAGGAGCGCCTGCACGTAAGGCACCAGTCCCCAGGGCAGTTTCTCTTTCAGGAAGGGATGGGTGATCTGCTCCTGCTTTTTGGTCTGCCAGGCTTTGAGAAACGCGCGGCGGCCATCGTCGGTCAGGAGGACAGTACCATTCTCCTGTTTCTGAAAGTGCTTCGCTGTCAGCAGTTTCTGGTTGATGCAGGACAGCACGAACCGGTCTGCGTAAACGGCGCGAAGCTCTTCCATAAGGTCCAGCGCCAGACTGCGGCGTCCGGGACGGGCGCGGTGCAGGAAGCCGACATACGGGTCCAGCCCGACGCTGCTCAGTGCGGAAGCGCAGTCGCGGGCCAGCAGAGAATAGGCAAAGGAGAGCAGAGCATTCACATTGTCCAGCGGAGGCCGACGGTTTCGGGACACGAACGGAAACGCTTCATGCTGCTGTAAAATGAGGGAGTCGAAGCAGTCAAAGTAGCGCTGCGCTGCTTCCCCTTCCAGACCGCGCAGCTGGTCAAGATCGTCGCACTGCTCGATGAGCGGGAGCGCCGCCGCAAGCTGGGCACTCGTGCGTTTGAATTCCTCTACGGGTACGCGCTGCGGGTGGTCGCGGGTGGCGCGTTCCAGTACCCAGCGGGCGTTGTAAACTTTGCCAAGGATGAAGTACCGCGCATAGCGGCAGCTCAGCGCTTCGCTGTCGGAGATGCGGTACTGGGTCTGCCGCAGCAGGACATTGCCGCGCTCTTCGCCGACGGTGCGTGCCAAAAACTGGCCGTAGGGGCTGAAAAAGCAGAGGTCGATGCCCTTGGCCGCGCATTTGCCCATGAGTGCCGGACTGGCACCGGAGCGGCTGAAGCAGACGATCCCTTCCAGCGTGTGGAGCGGGACCCGTCCGATCTCGGTCTTCTGGCGGCTGACCACGACATTTTCGCCGTCGAGCGAAAGATAGGCGTCTTCCGAAGTGACGTAAAGCTGGGTCAAAAGCTGTCTCATAGCGTGTCCTCCGCTTGCACTTCGTCCAGATAGGCTTTCAGGTAGGCCCTGGGGTCGGCGCGTTTGTACAGTGCGGGCAGGCAAAGCTCTTTGAGGGAGCAGGCGTTGCAGAAGGTTCCCGGCTTGACTTTTGGCGTGTAGCCGCGGGCGAAATACTGGTTCATCTCGTCGGCCATAGCCTGCGTTTTTTGGCGCAGCGCGTCCGTCAGCGGGACGAGTTCCCGCCGCCGCGTTTCCTCGTAGAAGAGCGCGGCCTGCGGGATATCACAGGCCAGCATCTCTTCCAGAGCCATGGCCTGCGCACAGAGCTGCAGCCGGTCGGCGTCGTTCTCCTTGGCACGGCCATGTTTGTACTCCACCGGCATGGGCTGCCAGCGGCCTTCGGTGTGCTGCAGCGGGATGCCCTCCGGGTCTGCCCGGAATTCCACAACGTCGCAGTCTCCGCTGAGCCGCAGGCGGTGGCTGACGACCTTCATCCCCCGTGTGATGAGCAGATCGCCCCGCCGCTCGGTCTGCGCGGTGTCATGGCAGCGGGTATGTTCCAGCCGCCCTTCCGCAGTGCGAAGGTTCTCAGACCATTGCTGTTCGAGGTGGATGAGCGCCCACTGACGGCGGCAGAAGCAAAAATGCTGGATGCCGGACATCAACAGGTAATCGTCCGGGGTGGACATCAGGACATCCTCTCGCAGGTGACTCCTTCCGGAAGGGCGTCGGATACGGTGACAGTGTAATCACGATAGCTGCGCGCCGGGGTGGTGGGGTCTTTGCGCTGGATGGTCACGGCATCGAACAGCTTGTAAGCGGGGGCGTTGCCAAGCTCCGAAGAATGCTTGAAGACGATGAGCTCCCGCACGGCCATTTTACCGCGCGCAGCGCTGTGATCGTTCTCGAACATGTTCAGAATGGCCTCCCACAGCAGCTGCAGGTCATCTTCCGAAAAGCCTGTGGTCTTGCGGGCGAGATTGGCGGAAACATAACCTTCTGCACGGTAGAGGGCATAGGGGACGATGTGCTTATGGCCGAACTCGGTATCTTTGTTTTCCGCATCTGATTCTTTTGTGATTGCCACACGAGTAAGCGTGATGTTGCGGGGCTCAATGGGGTCGATGGAATGTGCAAAGCCGAACTGAACTGGACCACGAACCTGGCCGCAGTTGAGTGCGCCCTTCACAAAGGTGGTCATAACAGCGCCAAAGGTGCGGATATCATAAAAGTCGGAACACATGAAGTTGCGGATTTTGATGTCGATATCCGGGTCTTTAGATTTGAGCTTGGAAGCAACTGCTTTGGCTTCTTTGGTGCTGGCCTTTTGGATGGAAACCAAATCATCGTGGATGCCGAGTTCATCGCCAGCGGTCAGGTCGCTTCGATTCAGCGTAACACTGTCCTTCACATAAATCCGATAACCGGGCGCATCTTCTTTTACGGTCTGGACGTAGTTCCGAATCTTTCTCTTCAAGCAGACGTCGGTCACGATGCCGTAACCCGTTTCGGGGTCCATGCGAGGCATGTTATCTGCATCGGGATCGCCGTTCGGATTTCCGTTCTCAACGTCGAATAGAACAACAAAGTCGTAACGATTTTTGATGGGTTCAGACATAATTAGTCCTCCTTATCCTTTTTGGTGTAAAACTTTCGCATCTGATGATAGTAGCCGATTTGGAAAGCGCCCTGTTCGGGAAGTGTGGTGTGTGCAGGTAAGGTTTCATCGATTTTGGAGAAAAGGTGCGTCAGAAGCTTATTGTAATTGATTTGTTGTGCAGGTGTCAGCTTCTTCAGATGCTTTTGTGCGAGATTGATCAACGTGGGAAAAACAACTTCGGGGGTTTCGCAGGCGGCATTAAAGTAACGGTCCCGAATCGTTGTGTTGATTTCGGAATTGGCGTCACTTTGAATATGCTCTAACGTGGCAAACAGGCGGCCGAGTACGTAAGGGCAGTAATTCGAATCATCGTTTAACTTCATGTCCAAAATCTCCTTGTGATTTGAAAGAGTGGATGCGTTCCTCAGATAATACGCTTTCAGAATGGCGGCACGATTTGGGGTGACTTTCTGGTCAGCGTGGATTCTGGAAGCAATGCTGTGAAGGAGGGTGGAAGGATAAGGGGCTCCTGTAAGGGCGGCTCGCAGAAGCGCACCAGAAAGCTGGGGGGATGGTTTGGGATTGCGCTCTTTGAAGTTTAATGTTTCGCGGACGATTTTTGAAATGGAGATAAGTGGTTCCTGGTCGTAAGGAGGACGGTCGATCTCCAGTGCTTTCGCATGCTGCTGCAAGTGTGCGGCAAATTTGCCCATCGTATCGCGGTAGAAAAAACGTACCGAAATACGTGCCGCGTTGGGTGAGAGCCCCAGCACATAAAAGTGCTGGCCGGACTGCAGATCTTCGCCCATCCAGCTGCAGGGCTTTCCTTTGGCAAGGCTGTCCAGCGCTTTGCTCAGATCGTCCTCGGTAAGACCATGGTTTTCCGGGATGCCGAACATGGCCATCATGCCGAGGGAGGAATAGCTGGGGGACGCGTTTTCGGCCCAGCAGACCACAGCGGTATCGCCGAGGATACGGCAATGATCCCGATCGGCCAGCAGCGTGTTCAATGCAGTGGTGTAAGCAAAGGCGGCATATTCGCTGACAGGGGCATTCTCGCCCTGCTCGTGCCCATAGGAACAAAATGCCGGGGCGTTGAAGGAAACGAGCGCGGCTCCGGAACTCTGTGCGCCGGGAACACCCTTGATGGAAGGATGCAGCCGGGCGGCTGGGGCCTGCTGGCCGGTCACGAGACACTGGACCAGCGGAGTGTCGGGCGAAGCGCTGCTGTAGTGCTGCTGCCATGCCGCTCGGATCGCTTCATCTTCAGTGGACAGGATGCTGCCCTCTGGCCCTTCATAGTCGAACAGAAGGTTGGCGTTTCCGGTGATATCCTTCCAGCGGTCAGCCAGTAACGGGTGGGCCGATGCTTCTTCGGGCTTCCAATGGTCAAAAAACGCAAGGACCGCTCTGGCCGCAGGGGAATCAACCCCATCCAGAATGGCATGGTGCAGCTTTGCACAGGCTTCGAAGCACTGGATGGAGCGCTCCGGCTTGCCTTTTTCGTCTGCACCCAGCAGATAGGTGGAATTGTCACACAGAAAATTTGCAGCAATGCCGGAAGCTCGTTTGACATGGGCAGGAACTGCCATTTCCCGCGGGGCGAGCACTTCTTTTTTGCCGCGCGGAACCATCTGGCGGCAGTCCACGAGGTCGATGAGCTGGCCTTCCGCGTTGATGCGGAGCCAGTAGCTGACCTTGAACTGGTTCTCCCAGCCGGGGGCTGAGATCTGTCCGGTGCGGAGCAGCTGCTCATAATAAGCAGTCAATGCCTGTAAGATCATGTGAACACCTCCACATCCCGGCAATCCATCACCCCGTTGACCAGCTTTGCCCGGAAGAACTGCGAGCGGATGTTGGCCGGGTCAGAATAATCCAGATCATACAGCATGAATCCGAGGTCCTGCGTGGCTTCTTCCAGTGCAGGAATGTCGCCGCCGGGCCACTCCCGGAAGTTGGCAGGGAACTCGCGGCAGCCAAAGCAGGGCTGATGATAGCACTGGCCTTTGCTCAAACGGCGGCGAAGGATATCCTGGAATTTTCCGGGGTTGTCGCCGGGGGCTGCCTTGTCGGTCATGGTGAAGTGACACTCGATGACATAGTGGACGTTCTGCAGGACCATAGCGGCGCGCTGCTGGATGTCCTGGCTGGTGTAGAGCACCGGCGGCGTTCCTCCCTTGGCGGCAGACAGTGCTGCGGAAGCCAGCAGGGTGGAGCGGACCTCGTTTCGCCGGATGTTGGTGAACTGGATGGGACTCAATAAGTAGATGCGGTCAATGTGGTACTTCAGGCCAGGGTGCCAGTAGATCGCTTCAACGAGCCCTCTTGCGGCCGACGGCGTGATAATGTCGTAGCTGACACGTTCAGTCTTCATTTCGGGCCGGGAGAAGCATCCATAGGGTCCCCAGACTTCAATGCGCATGGACATGCGCATCACCTCCTTTCAAACGGTTGTCGGACTTTCAGGCGAACATCGAATTTGCCCATTGCAACCACCTCTTTGTATAAACTTCATTTAAGAGATATGTAAATTATATCTTCTAGCCCTGATTATAACATGGGTAAAAATGGAAATCAAGGACTTTCTGCAAAAACCTTGCGGTACATAGTAAAATCTACTATAATAAATTTGGTCATTCTGCCAGTTTTGAAGAAACTGATGGGAATGTGGATTGAAATATTTAGGAGATTTGTAAAGCCTAGAGGGAAAAGCAGTGGAGTCGCGTGCTCTGCTGCTTTTTCCATTTCAGAGGATGATCGCCCTGCCTTCTTCGATCTCCATCGAAAGGCCGGTCTTGCGGCTGTACAAGTCTGGATCAGCGAGGATGGCGGAATCATCGGGGAAATCCGGAGAACGTTCCAATGCACCGGCGGCGTCCAGCGAACGGAACTGCTTTTCATAGCATTCTACGCTGTAAATGCCCAGGCGGCGGAGCTGAGCACGGCTGATGTGTCCGCCGCGAAGCGATGCGCAGAGGTCGGCACCTTCCTCAATGGGAAGATAGATCGTGTAAGTGTGGTTATCAATGAGGTGGAACTTTCCGGCAACCTGTGCAAAGGGAAACTGACATCCCTTGATACCGTGCTGAAAAGCGTCCAGAATGTTCTGTTTGTCAAGCGTTGCACGGGTGCGATAGAAGGATTCAAAATAGCTGTGAATGGCATCCGGTGTGTCGAGCAGGTCGTAGGCCCGCTCGGTGGCATTCATGGCGTTGACATTCTGCGAAAGCATGGGGAGCGGTGCCAGACCTTCCAGCTGGAAAGAAGCAACGATGCTTTTTTTCGGGTCGCGTCTGCCCTCCCGGTTGCAGCGCCCGGCGGTCTGGAGCAGGGAATCCAGCCCGGCGGCTTCACGGTAGGCGAGCGGAAAGTCCACATCGACGCCTGCTTCGATCAAAGAGGTGGAGACGACCCGGCAGGGAAGCCCCGCCTTGAGCCGTTGGCGGATCTCGTCCAACTGTCGGCGGCGGTCAGCGGCACAGAGGAAGGTGGTCAGGCAGTAGCTGCCTTCGGCGGGGAGCTGTGCAAACAGATCCTGGGCGGTCTTGCGCCGGTTGACCACACAGAGTACCTGTTCGGCAGACGAAAGCTGTGCGCAGAGGGCCTCAGCGGAGAGGGTGCCCAGATCTTGCCGGGTCACGCGGCGAAGAACTTCATAGAGGTGAGCCGGGTCGGGGCTGAGTTCTTTTGCGGTCAGGCCGGGGGCAAGCTCCTGGAGCAGTGGCGTCAAAGCGGGCTGCGTTGCAGTGCAGAGAACGGCGGTGGTGTGGTAGTGCTGGACCAGCTGTGCGATGGCGGAAACGCAGGGCTTCAGGTAATCGGTAGGGAACGTCTGTGCTTCATCAAAAAGAATGACGCTGTTGGCAATGTTGTGCAGTTTGCGGCACCGGCTGCTGCGGTTGGCGTAGAGGGATTCGAAGAACTGCACAGTGGTCGTCACCACGATGGGAGCGTCCCAGTTTTCGCTGGAAAGCAGTTTCCGGTACTGAGCAGGTGTCAGGTCGTCTTTTTCGGTCAGCTTGTAGTCTACACCGGAAAAGTGGGCCAGCACATTGTCTTCTCCCAGAAGATCTGCGAACGTCTGCGCCGTCTGGTCGATAATGGAAGTGTAGGGGATGACGTAAATGATGCGCTCCATCTGCGGCTTTTGTGCCACAGCATGTTCCAGCGCAAAGGCGAGGGACGCGAAGGTTTTGCCGCCGCCTGTGGGAACTGTGAGCGTATAAAGCCCCTGTGGTGCATGAGCACCCTGTTCCATGCAGGCCCGCAGTACTTTGTTCCGCTCCTGCGCGACAGGGGAAGCGGCAGGGCTGTCAAGGTAGCGTTTGGCCTGTGCCCGGACTTTTTCCAGCAGAGCGGAAAGTGGTTCCCCCATCCCACGCGGGGCTGCTTTACCGTCCATGAAGGTCTCGGTGTCGATGAAATCGGCATCGACCAGACTGGAGTAGAGCATCCGGGTGAAAAAGGCCATGGTCAGGTTGTCCGGTTGGCGGAGCAGCCACGGCGGCAGAGCGGCTTTGGCAGGGGAGATCTCCTGTTTCCACTGGGAGCAATCTTCGATCCGCCGCTTGGAGCGGCCGACCAGCGTGCTTTCGTCGGCAGTGTCATGCGGATTTCCGAGGTCGGGGATGCCACTGTGATGTCCGGCAATGGCCAGCGCGGCGGGAATGTTTCCGTCCTGGATCGCGGCCTTGGCTCCAGCAGTGGAGTGGTCAACGGGCGGGCCGCCCTGCAAGCGTTGCTGGAAACCAGCGCTATATTTTCCGATGTCATGAAGCAGGGCGGTATACGCTGCTTCTGCTTGTGCACCAAACGCTGCGGCAAAGTTTCCGGCCAGTGCAGCCGTGCTGGTCAGGTGTTCTTCGATGGTCTGTGTGCGGGTCTTGTCATCACTGATGTGCGCGAGCAGCTTCATAAGAGATCCCTCCTGAACGAGATGATACCGTTACCATACGAGAAATGGAAGTTGTTGTCAATTGGCATCCTTCCTATAATTTCAGTATAAATTCTGTTGTGTCCCATAAATCGTACTTCCACGCTCCCTTCTCAAAAAATCTTGCCTTTTCCCCAAAAAAGGCTTACAATAGCCTCGGCAAACCGAAAAGATAAGGAAACAATTTCGGAGGACAGAACAATGGCTTGTACTACAATTTTAGTCGGCAAAAACGCATCATACGATGGCTCCACCATGGTCGCCCGCAACGACGATTCGGGTTCGGGGCATTTCACGGCCAAAAAGTTCGTGGTCGTGCAGCCGGAGGAACACCCGGCCGTCTATCGGTCGGTGATCTCCCATGTGGAGGTGCCGCTGCCCGGCCATGCGCTGCGGATGACGGCCATGCCCAACGCCGTGGAAGGCGAGGGCATCTGGGCGGCAGCGGGCGTCAATGCGGCCCATGTGGGCATGACGGCCACCGAGACCATCACGTCCAACCCGCGCGTTCTGGGCGCAGACCCGTTGGTGGTGTATCAGCCCGCCAAAGGGGAACGGCCGGAAGTGCCCGGAGGCATCGGCGAGGAGGACATCGTCTGCCTCGTGCTGCCCTATATCCGCTCGGCCCGCGAGGGCGTGGTGCGCCTGGGCGAGCTGCTCCGGACGTACGGCACCTATGAGATGAACGGCATCGCGTTTCAGGATGTGAATGAGATCTGGTGGCTGGAGACCATCGGCGGCCACCACTG
>ULXS01036410.1_pt1 | contig 21532 bp, 12 predicted proteins | sample 1961421 | NCBI WGS metagenome assembly ULXS01 (sample SAMEA4835842, study PRJEB28245) | human gut metagenome | biome: gut microbiome; material: fecal sample | place: Denmark | collected 2008
GTCTGGCTGCCGTCCACCGTGATGCGTCCCATGACGGGAACCGTCCCGTCTTTTTTCACTACCTGACGTTTGAGGTAGTAAATAACTGAAAATGTACTCTTCATCGTCCTTAATTTTTTTTTGTTCAAAATTAGTTGGTGAAGAGCCCTCCTCTGATACGCAAATCGCGGAAGAACGGCGCAATCTTTTTTCGTTAACAGATTTTTTGCGTGAGTTGTCAGTAACTCACTAATCCTTAAAGACTTGTTTCGTTATTCGTGTCCATTTCGTCACCTATTGGGCGTGGTTACGAACAAGTAACGTAGCTCCGTCTTGATTGGGTTTCGGCGTGGATTGTAATGGCTCTCGGAATAATTGGCAGCGTAAATGAAACCCCTGTAAATCAAATCCATTACCATATTCTTCCGCATTCCACTTTTTTGTAGTAACTTTGTATCCATCAAAAATTTATAAAAATGAAAAGAAACATCTTCTTCGTATCGATATTGTTACATTTCTGTGCTGGACAGGCTCAAAACACCGCTTTTCCCTCTTTGGAAGATTTGGATAGAGTAGTGGCTGAACAGCAGAAATATGTTGATATTCGCGAGGGACGTATTTCTGACGTAAAATCAAAATTACGCAAAACCGCATCGGAAGAAGAACGCTATCAGTTGAAGAACCTTCTTTTCAATGAATATTCTTCTTATGTGGTTGATTCCGCACTTCATTATGCACAGGAAAAACTGGTATCTGCCTATAAGATGAATCGCCAGGATTACATTGACGATTCAAGATTGAATATGGCTTATGTGCTGATACAGGGTGGTATGTATAAAGAAGCATCGGATATTTTACAAAATATTAATCGGGCTACGCTGGCAGAATATCTGGAGAGGTATTATTTCCACATTTACAATACACTGTATGAAGCTATGGTAAAGTATACCATTATCGAGTCTCAAAGCAAGGAATATCGGGCAAAAGCCATGCTTTATAAAGATTCGATTATGCAGAAAAATGATTCTACCGATGTTTATATACGTGCTGACAGATTGTTGGAACAGGGAGATTATAGCAAAGGGTTGCAGATATTACTCGATTTTTACCGCCAACTGGATCCTGATAACCGTGATGTAGCCTATGTGGCCTACTCCATATCCGATTTTTACAGAAGACAAGGAAACAGGGAAGAAGAAAAGAAATACTTGATTGTCTCTGCAATGGCTGATATGAAATGGGCGGTAAAAGAATATATTTCGCTGCGCCGATTGGCCACTATCCTCTATGAAGAAGGCGATATCAATCGGGCATATATTTATATGCGCCGTTCGTTGGATGATGCTACATTCTGTAATGCCCGCCTGCGTACTATTGAAGTGACACAAACATTGCCTATTATCGATAATGCCTATCAAGTCAAAACGAAGAAAGAAAAGAAACAGATGATGATTGCATTGGCATGTATCAGCATATTGTCTGTGTTTCTTATCGGTTTGGTAATTTATGTACGGCGGCAAATAAAAAAAACTATCGGCGGCAAGAAGCGAGCTGAACAAGGCCAATGAACGGTTAAGACAGTTGAATGTGGAGCTTAATTCTGTAAACGAACAACTTCAATCTGCCAATAAAGAGCTCCATGAAACCAATCACGCATTGTCGGATATGAACCAGTCGCTTTCGGAAGCTAACAATATTAAGGAGCTTTACATTACCAAGTTTATGACGGAATGTTCTTCTTACATCGACAAGATGGATAATTACCGCAGAATGCTCAATAAAAAAGTGGCGTCCGGTAAACTTGAGGATTTATTTAAAACATTGAAATCTTCCGTCATTATCGAAGAGGAAGTCGAAGCGTTTTATAATACCTTTGATGAAACTTTCCTGCACCTGTTCCCATCTTTTGTAAAAGCATTCAATTCATTGTTACCTGCAAACAACTCCATTGTGCCTAAGCAAGAGGGTCGTCTGACTACGGAACTGCGTATCTTTGCTCTGATTCGCTTGGGAATCACCGATAGTGAACGCATTGCATCTTTTTTACGCTATTCTAAAGCTACCATCTATTCTTATCGCTCGCGGTTAAGGCTGAAATCGCTGGATCCGGAGCATTTTGAAGAAAATATTATGCAGATTACATCCTTTTAAGTATTGTACGGCATTTGTATTTTTATGTCTTGATCTTACTATCAAATATTTGATTTTCAGGTATTTGATAGTAAGCTATCTTTGTATTTTAATCTTATATATTTGTTTGTATTAGATTAATTTATGATGTTTGCATCAGCCTTTGAAATTATAACAAGGACTGAATAATATCATTGTAATAACCAATAAATGTAATTACTTATGAATTTAAAGAAAACACTGCTTGTAGGTTCTTTATTTTGCGGGGTATATGTATTTCCGTTATATGCGGAGACTCCATATTCCGAAAGTGAGACTATCGAGCAACAAAAAGGTATCCGTGTCAGTGGTACTGTCATCGACAAAGAAAAAAACACTTTAGTGGGTGTAAATATTATGGTAAAAGGTTCTTCAGGGGGGACTATTACCGATATTGACGGTCATTTTTATATTGAAGTACCTGATAAAAGCAGTATTCTTGTCATCACCTATGTAGGATTTAAAACTCAGGAAATTCCGGTTGGTAATAATATCAATTTTAATATTACTTTATTGGAAGATGTAGAAGCATTGGATGAAGTGGTAGTTGTGGGATACGGTAATCAGAAGAAACTCTCGGTTATCGGTTCCGTACAAACTTTAGAGCCTTCAAAATTGCAGGTAGGTTCATCCCGTTCCATGAGTAATAATCTGGCAGGACAACTGGCAGGTATTATTGCCGTACAGCCTTCGGGAGAGCCTGGGTATGATAACTCAAATTTTTGGATTCGCGGTATATCTTCATTCAGCGGAAATACGTCTCCGTTGGTTTTGGTAGATGGTGTGGAACGTAGTTTGAATGACATCGATCCGGCAGAAATAGAATCGTTCTCGGTATTGAAAGATGCGTCGGCCAGTGCCATGTATGGTGTGCGTGGTGCCAACGGTGTTATTTTGATTAATACCAAACGTGGTTCGGTATCTGCTCCTTCCGTAAATTTACGTGTAGAACAATCTATTCAAGCTCCTACAAAGCTCCCTCAATTTATAGGAGCTGCCGAATATATGAGTTTGCTGAATACGCTTCAGCCCGACCCGAACAAAAGGCTGTTTACGAAAGACCAGATTTTGAAGACTTATTATGGATATGATAAAGATTTATATCCTGATGTAGACTGGATAGATGCGATAACCAAGGATTACGCTAATTCTACGCGTGCAAATCTGACGGTGTCCGGCGGTACGGAAATACTTCGCTATTCATTGACAGCTTCTCTTTACCATGAAAATGGAATTATGGGGTCTGATAAAACACTGCCTTACGATACGCAAAGCAAACTGAACCGTTATAATATTCGTGCCAATGTGGATTTGGATTTGACGAAAACAACGCTTTTACGTTTTAATGTGGGAGGTTATTTACAGAATCTTCGTAAATCGAGAAGTAGTACGGATGAACTGTTTCAAGCTGCTTTCGAGACTCCACCATTCGTACATCCTGCCATTTATTCGGATGGTACCATTCCTCGTGTCAGCAATACCCGTAAAAACCCGTGGGCTATGAATACGCAGAACGGTTATTACCGCGGTGGAAAAAGTAAGCTGGAATCTCTTTTTTCTTTGGAACAGAATTTAAAGATGATTACTCCGGGGCTGAAAATGAAAGTGACGTTTGCATTCGATACATATAATGAGAATTTTGTTACTCGCGGTAAGGAACCTGATTATTACAGTGTGGCCAAGTCGCGTAATGATGAAGGAGAATTGGTGCACAGTATTTTGAGTTATGGTAGTGAGTTTTTAGACCATTCAAGTAACGCCAATTACGGAAACCAAAGTACTTATCTGGAAGCTGCCGTTACATATAACCGTACTTTTGACAAACATGCGCTTGATGCGCTTTTCTTATACAACCAGCGTAGCTATGACTGGGGTGATATACAACCTAATCGTACACAAGGTATCGCCGGTCGTCTTTCTTATACTTTCGACCGCCGCTATATCAGTGAATTTAATTTCGGTTACAACGGTTCGGAGAACTTTGCAAAAGGCAAGCGTTTCGGTTTCTTTCCTTCCTTAGCCATCGGTTGGTTGATTTCAGAGGAAAACTTCATGAGGAATTTGCAGGAAGACATTACAAAATTGAAGTTGAGAGCTTCTGTCGGTTCGGTAGGTAATGATAATATCGGCGGTCGTCGTTTTGCATATATCACTACCATTAACAGTAATTCCAGCGGTTATCATTTCGGATATACCGATAGCAACTATTACACAGGTATTCAGGAAGGTGAAGTAGGGGTTTCCGATCTGACTTGGGAAAAAGCTTTTAAAATGAATATCGGTCTTGAATTGGGGTTGTGGAACGAGTTGGATGTACAACTGGATTTCTTTAAAGAAAAACGTACCAGTATTTTTATGCAACGTTCTACCATCCCTACCCAAGCAGGTTTCGTGTCTAATCCGTATGCCAACTATGGTAAAGTGAATAATCAGGGATATGATCTTTCGGTAATTTACGACAAACGGTTCAATGATGATTGGGCAATGAGCCTGAGAGGTACTGTCACTTATGCTAAAAATGAGATATTGGAGAAAGACGAGCCGGAATCGGTCAAAGGAACTTACCGTTCCATTACGGGACGCTCCATTAATACCCTATGGGGATTGCAGGCAGAACGCCTTTTTACGGAAGATGATTTTATAAACGGGGAACTGAAACCCGGTATACCGAAACCTGAATTAGGAACGGAGGTACGTCCGGGAGATATCAAATATGTCGATATGAATGATGATGGGGTCATTACGGAAGCGGATGAAGGATATATAGGCGGAACAAAAGATCCGCGTATGGTATACGGTTTCGGTGGTAACCTGAATTACAAGCAATGGGATTTCAGCTTCTTCTTCCAGGGCTCTGCAGATGCGTATCGCGTTATCGGTGGTTCCGATTATTTTATTCCGGGGAGCGGACAAGGCGTATTGGGTAATGTATACGATAATTATACCGATTGCTGGACAGAAAAGAATCCTTCGCAGGATGTGTTCTGGCCTCGTCTATCAGAGAGTACGAATACCAATAATAGCCGTGCTTCTACCTGGTGGAAGAAAGATATGAGTTTCTTGCGACTGAAATCAATAGAATTGGGTTACAGTATTCCTCAGTCTGTTACGCGTAAAATTCATGCCAAGAGCATCCGCTTCTTTGTGAGCGGTAACAATCTGTTCTATCTTTCCAAATTCAAACTTTGGGATCCTGAACTGGATACCGTCGACGGTTTGAAATATCCGTCCATGCGCTCTTTGATGGTGGGATTTGACTTGAATTTTTAATGATAACCAACTATACAATCATATTATGAAACTATTTAAATATATTATAACCGGAGTTTTGGGTATGCAGCTCTTGACTTCATGCGTCGATTATCTGGATAAAGAACCTGATACGGAACTGACACTCCCTATGGTATTCGAAGATAAAACCCGTATAGAGGGTTGGCTTGCCAATGTATATTCTCATGTTCCCGATCCTTATTGGGGATACGCGCGGAAATTAGGATGGGATATCCTCAGTGATGATATGACAGCCTCTGAACGGTGGCGGCAATGGGATTGGAAAGTAATTCCGATGCTATTGGGCGAATGGACACCTTCTACGGATTGGGACGGTAACTATTGGGCACGGTTGCCCCAGCTGATACGCGAGGCTAATATTTTTATAGAAAACGTACATCCGCTGCCCGAACAGGGAATCAGTGCTACTGAAGTGACGTATATGAAAGCGGAGATGCGGTTTATGATCGCTTATTATTATTATCTGCTGTCAAATACGTATGGTCCGGTTCCTTTCAAACCGAACTATATAGCGCCGACAGACTTTAATTTGGCGGATTTAATGGAAGGACAACGCCCCTATTATGAAGTGGTGGATTGGGTGGATAAAGAGTTGAAGGAAGTGGCCGAAATTCTTCCTGCCAAATATACCGAAGCACGTAAATACGGCCGTGCTACTTCTATCATGTGTCTTGCAGTACGTGCCCGTATGTTACTTTTTGCCGCCAGTCCGTTGGTAAATGGAAATCCTGATTATGCAAATCATAAGAATAAGGACGGCGAGAATCTTTTCAGTACTACTGAAGACAAGAGTAAATGGGCGTATGCGGCGCAGGCTTGTAAAGAACTGATTGATGCCGCTGAAGCTGCCGGACATAAATTGTATACGGTGGAGAATGAAGATGGTACAATAGACCCGTTTATGTCTTATCAAAATCTTTTCCTGACAAGATATGACGAAGGAAATACTGAAATTCTATTTGCACGTCCCGGTGGTTCGGAATATGGCGAATATGAAAAACATGCTACTCCGCAAGTCAGTGGCGGTAGCGGTGGTTTGGGCGTTACGCAGTCATTGGTGGATGCATTCTTTATGGAAAACGGTCTGCCTATCAACGATGATGATTCCAAATATGTGGAAAGCGGTTTTTCTGGTTCTGATGAAACGCGTGATAATACAGTGTGGGATACGGAAGTGAACGGAGGAGCGATAACCAAAAGCGGCACTTATAAAATGTATTGTCATCGTGAGCCTCGTTTCTATATTACGGTGAGCTATAATAACTCTTATTTCACACAGGAAAAGCGTCTATTTAATTTTTTCAATGGAAGCGCCGACAATCCGCATACCCATGATGCTCCACAAAACGGTTATTTGATACGTAAAAAAATCTCTCCGGACTTAAATGTAAAACAGGGTACTTATAAGTATCGTCCGGGTATTGTCTATCGCTTGGGCGAGGCTTATCTGAATTATGCGGAAGCATTGAACGAATCCGATCCGGGTAATGGAGACATTTTGGTCTATCTGAATAAAATCCGTGAACGTGCGGGCATTCGTCAGTATACCACGGGTGCTACGGATGATAATTTTATTCATGTTGATTTGAACGACCAGGCGGAAATGCGCAAGTTGATTCGTGCCGAACGTCGTGTGGAATTGAGCTGTGAAGGAATCCGTTATGATGATCTTCGCCGTTGGAAAGAAGCGGAAAATGTATTGAACGGAGATTTCTACGGAATGAATTTCAGCGGAAAGGATCCGTCTTCTTTCTATGTACGTACGCCTTATCTGAAACGGGTATACAAGAAAGCCTATTATTGGTTCCCTATTCATCAGTCGGAAATGGATAAGAATGATAAACTTGTTCAAAGCCCTTATTGGAATTAACGGTTAAAAATGTAATTGATTTTTATTATGAAGAAAACGATAAGAAATATTCTAATGACATTGCCCTTTGTAATTATGGGCTGTCAAGATGAAACGGAACGGATAACTTTGGATTCCCCACAAGACACGATGGGACTGAAAGTTTCTTCGAGTGATGTGGTATTGAATCAGGATTTGGGTAATGAAGAAGCAATATCCTTTACATGGGGAAGTGCTGCCAATCGCGGAGAAGGAACGAAACTCACATATTATTTTAAGATGGATATGGCCGATAATAACTTTGAGACTTCCATCGCAAAAGTAGAAATTCCGGAAGGTGTACAAAGTATCAGTTATACGCACAAGGAAATGAACGCTTTATTGAGCGGGTGGAAGGTAACAGCGGGAGAAACCGCCATGTTAGAGGCAGAAATCATAGCTGAAGTTTCAGGAGGCAGTGTATATATGAAACCGGAAATATCCAAGGTGCAGTTTTCGGTGACAGGTTATTATATTGCGGCAAGAGATCTTTTCATTGTAGGTACCGCCGTTGAAGGGATGGATGCAACTAAAGCGCTTAAAATGAACGAGGTGCTTTCCGAACAAAAATATGAATGGGGCGGACATTTGAAGAAAGGTGACTTTAAGTTCATAAAGAGCCGGACAAGTCTGACACCTTCTTATACAAGAGGCGCCGATGACAATACTTTGGTTTATAATGAAACGGATGATGGTACGGAAACATTGTTCCACATAGATACGGATGGGTATTATTTCATTACTGTCGATGTGGAGAAATTAACTATTGCAAGTGAATTTCCGGAAAATAAATATGAAAAAGTTTGGGCGATAGGTGATGCTACTCCGGCAGGCTGGAACGTTCCTAGTGCCATTGAATTGAAGAAAATTAATAATATACAGTTTGTTTATGAAGGGAATTTATATGCAGGAGAATTAAAGTTTCCGTTGGAATTAGATTTAGATGGGAATTGGAATATGTCTTATTTGATGCCGAAGACGCAAGGAACAGAGCCTGGCGGTGATAATACTATGGAGTATGTAGAGAAAGAAAAAGTAGGAACTCATGATTATAAATGGAAAATTACAGAATCTCAGGCAGGCAGTTATAAAATAATTTTGGATACTTATCTGATGGAAATAACATTCGAAAAGAAACCGAAAATAGAAATACCTGATGATCTCTCTATTAAAGCTGTTTGGATGACAGGTAGCGCTACTGCAACCCAATGGGATACACCATTTAAAATAGCTTTCCAGTATAATCCGGATGAAAAGAAAGGTACGTTTGTATGGGAAGGACATCTCGACCCAGGAGAAATAAAATTTCCCCTGAGTAATACTGAAGGTTTTGAGTGTGATTATTTGATGCCTGAGGTAAATGGTACTTCAGTTACCAATGCCCAGAATATGGTACGTAAAGATTATCCTGATACTACAGGTGAGAACGACAAGAAGTGGATAGTGGATGAAGCCGGGGAATATAAGATATCTCTGAATGTGATAGATATGACAGTTAAATTTGAAAAACTACAGTAATACCAGGTAATTATGATAAGAATATTTATTATACAATTTTTATTGATTGTGGCATCCCTTTTTGGGGGATGCCAAGATGAAGGAACCGGATGGACGCCTGATATGATTCCTGACGAGAATTTGCCGTCTGAAGATGATGATGACGATGAGCAGGTGTATGCACCTATCAGTTTGAACGCTCCTTTATATTGGAGTGTATATGAGTATGCCTGGGTAGCCGAACAGGCCGGTAGTAATACGAATATGCCTGAAGTGACTTGGGATGCGAATATTGATTGGGTATCGGAGAATCTTCTGCCTTATGGTTACAATATGATTTGTACGGACGGATTTATGTCAATGACAAACGATCCCAGTATTGAACCGGGTGGGTATATGACCCATTATGCCGGTATAAAACTGACGGATTTAGTAGCTAAATGTAAGGCTAAAGGTTTGAAACTGGGTGTTTATGATAATCCGTTATGGGTACACTGCCCGTATGAAACGGTAGTAAAAGGCACGGAAGGTATTACAGTTGGTAGTTTAGTGTACAATCCCGCCAAAGATGATGTTCTTTATCCGGATAAAGGGGATATCTTCACTTGGGTAGTTCCCAGTCATGAAGGTGCTAAGGAGTTTATTGATGGCTTCTTTAAATATTATAAGAAAATAGGAGTAGAGTTTATCCGTATGGACTTCCTCTGTCTGTTTGAAACGGGAGATGGTGCCGGCGGAATGCCCGGTAGAGGATATGGACGTGAAGAATACGAACTCGCGCTGAAGTATATTTCCGAGGCCGCCACAAAGTATCAGGTATTCACTTCGCTTGTGATGCCCAATCTGAAAAATGATGCGGAGTTGGAGAAGAAATATGGTAATATGATTCGGGTAGATGCCGATACAATGAAAGGCGGGTGGGAACACTTTGCAAGCAATGGCTCTACATGGTTCAATCCCAATGGATGGCCGTCTACCTCTAATATGTTTACCGGCCTTATCAGTTGGTCGCACATTGCGGGAAGGGGAAAGGTAGTGCTGGATGCTGATTTTACCCGTTTGAATACATTTGATACGGAAGGTGAAAAACAGAGCGTGATTTCTTTGCAACTGATGGCGGGTGGTCCGATTGCCGTAGCCGATCAGTATAATACGATTGTCAGCGGTGATTTAAAGTTTTATCAGAATGAAGAATTGCTGGCTTTGAACAAAGACGGATTTGTAGGAAAACCTTTGTCGGATGATTTGTGGAATGCAGACAATCAAATATGGTACGGACAGATGTCCGACGGAGACTATATCGTAGGTTTTTTCAATAAAGAAGATAAAGAATATGAGCGTACACTCAATTTTTCTGAAATAGGCATTGAGGGCAAGGTAAAAGTGCGTGATTTGTGGAAACATCAGGATGAGGAGGAAGCTGAAACTTCTTTGAGTTATAAGATTCCCGGGCGTTCTTGCAAGATTGTACGTCTGACAAAATCTGAGTGATAATGAAAGTATAATAAAACAAGTATTGTCTTGTTTGAGAAATTCAGGTGAAAATAATGATATGATAAAGAATTTGAATATGAAACTGTTTCTGATGGCATTGACATTCTTTTTCGGAGGATGCGAGGATAAGGGTACAGGCTGGACACCGGATATGATTCCCGATGATCCCGTGATAACTCCCGGTGATGACGCTGATACGGAAGGAATACATACTTATAACGCCCCTCTCTATTGGAGTGTCTATGAATACTGTTGGAAATTGGAGCGCAGAAATGAAGAATTGGTCAATGCCGGTGGGCAAGGACAGGCTATTGATATGTCTGAAGGTTCCTGGCAGGATATAATCGACTATGTGGCGGAAAATCTGCTTCCTTATGGTTACAATATGATTTGTACGGATGGTTTTATGGCGATGGATGGTACTTCCGAGCCCGATCCTACGGGATATATGACGAAATACGGATCGGTAAAACTGAAGAAACTTTCGGAAATGTGCAAGGCTAAGGGACTGAAACTGGGTGTTTATGACAATCCTTTGTGGATACATGGTCCGGAAGAAACCATTATAGAGGGTACTGATAATATTACCTTCAAGGATTTGCGTTATAAGCAAGGTGAAGATAATGTACTTTATCCTGACGCCGACGATGGCTTCTCGTGGGTAGTAGCAAGTCATAAAGGTGCTGAGGAGTACATCGACGGCTTCTTTAAATATTATAAGAATCTTGGTGTGGACTTTATCCGTATGGACTTTCTTTGTTATTATGAAAACGGGTACGACCGCGGTATGAATGCCATAAAAGGTAAAGGGTACGGACGAGAGAATTATAAACTTGCTCTGCAATATATCTGTAAGGCTGCAAAGAAATACGGTGTATTTACTTCGTTGGTAATGCCCAATATGCATGAGGATGCGGCTCTGGAGCGTGAGTATGGTAATATGGCGCGTATCGTTGGTGATACGTGGAGCGGTGGCTGGCATCATGTGTCTAATTCCGATCGCGGCAAAGTATTTGAAGATTGGCCCAGTTGTGGCAATATGTTCGATGGCTTTACGCACTGGTCTAAATACTCCGGACGTGGTAAAATGATTATGGACGGTGACTTTATCCGCTTGAATACATTCGGTTCCGATGCGGAAAAGGAAAGTGTCATTTCTCTGCAACTCATGGCGGGCGGTCCGGTAGCGATTGCCGATGTGCCGGGAGATAGTTTTGCCAATTCAGATTTGAAGTTTTGCCAGAACGAAGAAATGCTGGCTTTGAATAAGGATGGTTTTGTCGGTAAACCTTTATCCGATGTTTTAAATAGTACGGACAGTCAGATATGGTATGGACAGATGACAAACGGTGACTGGGTGATAGGCCTGTTCAATCGCGAAGATTCCAAGCAGTTTCGTTCGGTGAAATTCTCCGATTTAGGTATTGAGGGTAAGATGAAAGTGCGTGACTTGTGGAAACATGCAGATGAAGGAGAAGCTGATAACTTGAATGTGGAACTTGAGGCGCATGCCTGCAAGATTGTGAGGTTAACCAAACTCTGATTGTCTCACTTATGAATAGATAGAGAAATATGAAAAATACAATTAATATAGTGTTATTTCTACTTCTGGCAGCAGTGGGGAAAGCGCAGAATCTTTCCTCACCGGACGGTAATTTATTACTGAAGACAGTAGTAGAAAGGGGAATTCCCTATTACGAGCTTTCTTACAAAGGTAAAGCTGTGCTTGCACCGAGTCGTCTCGGATTGGATATTAAATATGAACGCGGATTAATGAACGATTTCAGTGTGAAATCGGTACAGACGGATTCATTGGACGAATCGTGGAAACCGGTATGGGGTGAGCAATCGCTTATCCGTAACCATTATAACGAAATGCTGCTTACATTGGAACAAGGTTTCAGCGGGCGCACGTTGAATATACGTTTTCGTCTCTTTAATGATGGTTTGGGATTTCGTTATGAGTTTCCCGAACAACCTACTTTGAATAAGTTCGTTATCAATGAGGAACTGACTCAGTTCAATTTGGCGCATGATTATACGGCTTTTTGCATGCCGGGTGATTATGACACTAATGAGTTTACCTACACCACAGCTCCTCTTTCTCAGATACGTGAAGAGATGCCTAAACAATCCGTGGCCATGAAGTCGTATGAAGCGAAATCGGCGGGTGATTTGATAGTACAGACGCCTCTGATGCTGAAAGGGAGTAACGGATTGTACATTAATATCCATGAAGCTGCTTTGGTGGATTACGCAGCTATGGAATTGAATGTAAATGATAAGTCTTTTTGTTTGACTGCCTGCTTAGTACCGGATAAAAACGGTGATAAAGGTTTCTTGCAAACCCCTTGCTTCTCACCTTGGCGCACAGTGGTAGTAAGTGATGACGCAAGGAATATCCTTGCCAGTAAGCTGATTCTGAATCTGAATGAGCCTTGCAGATATGCAGATACATCTTGGATTAAGCCGATGAAATATATCGGTGTATGGTGGGAGATGTTTATCGGGACAGGGAAAGATTGGGCATACAGCAGTTATAATCGTGCAAAACCGGGAGTGACCGATTATAGCAAACTGACTCCTAATGGGCGTCATGCGGCCAATACCGATAATGTAAAAAGATATATTGACTTTGCTGCCAAACATGGTTTTGACGCCGTATTGGTGGAGGGATGGAACGAAGGTTGGGAAGACTGGACGGCTTATACTAAAAATCGCCAGTTTAGTTTTACTTCTCCCTATCCGGATTTCGATGTAGATGAATTGCAGCGGTATGCCCATGAAAAGGGGGTGCGTGTAATGATGCATCATGAAACGTCTGCCAATGCCGCTGATTATGAACGACAATTGGATGATGCTTTCAAATTTATGGTGAATCATGGTTATAATGCAGTAAAAACGGGTTATGTAGGCCCTATAATTCCGCGTTGCGAATATCATGCTTCGCAATGGATGAATAATCATTATATACATGTGGCAAAGCGCGCAGCGGATTTTAATATTATGGTAAACAGTCACGAAGCTGTACGTCCTACGGGGTTGTGCCGTACTTATCCAAACTGGTTGGCGCAGGAATCTGCCCGTGGAACCGAATTTGAATCAATGGGCGGTAATCCGGTGGATCACACTACTATTTTACCTTTTACCCGTTTAATGGGCGGACCGATGGATTATACTCCGGGTATCTTTCAGGGAGATTTGAGTTATTACGAGAACGGTTATAAAAAGGATCAGCAGGCACGTACTACATTGGCCCGTCAATTGGCTTTGTATTGTACTATGTATAGTCCGCTTCAAATGGCTGCGGATTTGCCTGAGAATTACGAACGTTTTATAGATGCATTCCAGTTTATCAAGGATGTGGCGGTAGATTGGGATGAAAGCAGGTATTTGGAAGCCGAACCGGGTGATTATATCACTGTAGCACGACGTGCCAAAGGTACAAATAATTGGTTTGTAGGCTGTACGGCCGATGAGAATGGACATGTATCCAATCTTAAACTTGATTTTTTGATTCCCGGTAAGAAGTATATCGCTACTGTTTATGCCGATGCAAAAGATGCCGATTGGAAGAAAAATCCGCAGGCTTATGTTATTCGCAAAGGGATTGCTACTTCCAAAACCAAACTGAAACTTAGGGCGGCTTCGGGTGGAGGCTATGCCATCAGTTTGATAGAAGTGCAAGATAAAGCAGAGTTAAGGAAAATGAAAAGTTTACCAACTAATATTTATTGAAAAATGAGACGAATAAGATTATGTAAATTCAATGCTTTACTTCTCTTGGCAGGACTATGCGTGATGGGCAGTTGTGCCGAAGACGAATTACCGGCACCGATGAAGAAAGCGCGGACTGTGGTAAAACTTACGGCAGATTGGTCGGAATGTTCTTCGGCAGCACCGGCGAAATATATGGTGCGTATAGGCAATGAGACACAGGAAGTAACCGGTAATGTAAATAGTTTTTTATTGCTCTCCACAAGTGATTATGACATGGTGGCGTATAATGAACCGCAAGGAGTTAGTGTTAACGGTAATATAGCTACCCTGAATACGGTAACTACAAGGAGTGAGGGAAGTTCTGTCGTTACAGGTAATCCCGATGATTTGTTTTCTGTTTCGGAGGATTTAGTACAGGATGAACTACTTGCTTTGACAGGAGATACATTGCGGCTGACTGTAAAGATGCAACAGCGTACACGTCAAGTTAATATAACAATGGATACCGATGTGGAGGGTATTAAATCGGTGACAGGTATGCTGGATAATGTAGTTTCGAGTATAGACCTGACTACCGGTGAACTGCTGAGTGTGGCTAAAGCTTCTGTCAGTTTTACTGCGTCACCGGTAGCAGAAGGTGAGGCAAGAATGCGGCTCAAAGGCACTGTGCGTCTATTGGGGGTATCTCAAGAAAAAGCCCAGCGGCAGATAATGACGGTGGAGATAACTAAAGAAGATGAAACAACTGAGACAATAACTACCGACCTTACTGAAGTATTGTCTAAACTTGACGAAGGCGGTAATACGCCGTTGGATATAGAAGGAAGAGGCGGGTTCAACGGTAATGTCATAAATTGGGTTGTGGAAGAAAAAGGAGATTTAGATTTAAAATAATTAAGAACTTTAAAGACTTAAGCAATGAAAAAGAACACATGTTTTGTTATGCTGGCTGCTTTGATGATGGCAGGTTGCAGCAATGAAGTAGAAGAACAGGTAATGGATAGCAGACGGGTACCACTGCAAATAAATGGTGATATCAATATGCTGATGACACGTGCGGCAGATGACCATTGGGATGATAATGACGCTATCGGTGTGTATATGGTAAATGCAGATAATAGCATAGTAGATGAGGTAAGTAATTATCGTTATGAAGTACTTGATAAGGTCAGTGGTAGTTTTTCTCCTGCCGGGGAAAATAATACGGCTTATTTTCCCGAAAATGGTGATGCTGTGAATGTAGTGGCTTATTATCCGCAAGGAGAAGTAGTTGATAATAAATTATCGTTGGATTTAGCTAATCAGGGTGAGCAGCCACGTATAGATTTAATGTCAGCAAAAGCAGAAGGTGCAAGTAAAAGTAATCCTATTATTAATCTTGGATTTAAACATCGTTTGACTAAACTTTTTTTTGAAATAGAAGGTGATGTCAATACCGATGGTATATATGCTGCAATAGGCAATCAATATACTGATATTCAGTATGATATTTTGAGTGATAAGTTGTTGGTTGCTGAAGGGAGTGAAAAAGAAGAGATAGTTATGAAATATTGGAATTTGGATAATTATCGTTTTACAGAAGCTATTGTGTTACCCAATGACGAAAACAATAGTGCAGAAGATCGTAAATTGACATTTAAATTGAATGAAAAAATATTTAATGCGACGATTAGTAACAGTACTACATTTGAAGCTGGTAAGAAGTATACTTATAAAGTTAAATTTGAAACAACTCCTTCAGGAATAAATGTAAGTATTACAGGAGTAAGCATTAAGAATTGGGACGATGGTGATATAAGTGGTGATAATATAATAGTTCCTGGAACATTGAAATTTGATAAATTATACTTGGCAAGTGGTTTCACGGATTGGGGACGGCCGTATGAAATGACGAAAAGCGAAGATGGGAAAACCTTTACTTGGACAGGAAATGTAACCGGTGATAACCAAGAAATGAAATTTGCTCTCCTTCAACAAAGTCTTATTGGAGATGTACAATTAATGCCTAATATGAATGGAACAACTAATAAAGATGTAGAATTAGGTAAGGAAATGAATGCATATCCTGTGATATATTATGAAAATGAATCCAATAAACGTGATAATAAGTGGGTGATACAAAAAAAAGGTACATATACTGTCACTGTTAATGTGGAAACTATGAAAGTAAAAGTGGAAAAGTTAGATGTTGTTTATTTGGTTGGAAGTGTTTTATCAGTGGCAGAGGGTGAAAATCAAACCAATGGTTATGATTTGAAAAGAGCTCCCTATTTTACAAAGGCAGGTGACAATAAATATGAATTGACAATCAACTTGCATGAGGGTGACTTTAAAATACTCTCCAAAATAGAATATGCTGATGAAACTAATTATGATTATTATGCTCCTGGGGAAAATACTCCATTTGTAATAGGAAGTAGCATGAATGTAGATTATCGTCTGGGGAATGGTCAAGATTACAAATGGCAAGTAACTGCAGACCAAACCGGTACTTATAAACTCACTCTGAATACTTCCGATATGACATTAACCGCAGTGAAGCAGTGAAGTTAAAAAATCAGCAATAACTGAATCAACAGGGTGAAATAACAGTTTTCAGGATTTTATAAAAAGCTTATATCCTCATTCATAAATACATGTCTATATTAACGGAATAATCTATGAATGAGGATATTTTTTGTACTATTAAAAGCCTTTTAATAAAGGCTCATATAGTAAAGGGGCGGGGAGGTATAATCAAGGAATAGACATAGGTTATACAAACTGTCAGTTAGTGATATGAATTCAGATAAATCATACAGATTTATTTATTATTTACTTAAACAGGTACTTTTGAATATGAAACAAACTTTTCAAATGATAGTATTGGTAACTTGTGCGTTGTTTATGGCACTGACGGTGCAAGCGCAGAATGCTACCAAGGTTTACCAACAGGTTTCTCCGGACAATAATGTCCATCTTTCTTTTGAACTGCAAGAAAAAGGCAAACCCTCTTATTCTTTACAATACAAGAAATCTCAGGTTATCAATCCCAGTACCTTGGGTCTTGAACTGAACGGGCAGGAAAGCTTGCAGGAGGGGTTTGAAGTAGTAAATACCTCTACATCTTCGTTCGATGAAACTTGGCAACCGGTGTGGGGAGAGAATAAGGATATACGTAATCATTATAACGAACTGCTGGTGGAACTGAAGCAAACATCGACCGGCCGTTTTATGAATCTTCGTTTCCGCGTGTACGACGATGGGATAGGCTTTCGTTACGAATTCCCTCAGCAGAGGAATTTGGTCTATTTCGTTGTCAAGGAGGAACATTCGCAGTTTGCCATGAGCGGTGACCATACTGCATGGTGGATTCCGGGAGATTATGATACACAAGAATATGATTATACGGAGTCTAAACTTTCCGAAATCCGCGGGTTGCTGCAAGGCGCTGTCAGCGGTAATGCTTCGCAGACTGTTTTCTCGCCTACCGGTGTGCAGACTTCCCTTCAGATGAAAACGGCCGAAGGACTTTATATCAATTTGCACGAGGCTGCGTTGGTTGATTATTCATGTATGCATCTTAATCTGGATGATAAGAATTTAATATTCGAATCATGGCTGACTCCGGATGCGGTAGGAAACAAAGCATATATGCAGAGTCCTTGCCATACTCCTTGGCGTACGGTGATGGTGAGTGACGACGCACGGAAGATATTGGCATCGAATCTTATTCTTAACCTGAATGAGCCTTGTAAATATGAAGATACTTCTTGGATTAAGCCGGTGAAGTACATCGGTGTGTGGTGGGAAATGATTGCCGGTGGAAAGCCATGGGCGTATACTTGGGATATTCCTTCGGTGAAACTCGGTGAAACGGATTATACCGGGGTGAAACCCAACGGGGTCCATCCGGCTAACAATGCTAATGTAAAGAAGTATATTGATTTTGCCGCCGAACATGGCTTCGACCAAGTATTGGTGGAAGGCTGGAATATTGGTTGGGAAGATTGGTTTGGCAATTCTAAAGATTATGTTTTCGACTTCCAAACTCCTTATCCCGATTTTGATATTAAAATGCTGAATGAATATGCTCATTCAAAAGGGGTGAAACTGATGATGCACCACGAAACATCATCCTCTGTACGTAACTACGAACGGCATATGGAAGCGGCTTATCAGCTGATGAATAAATATGGATATAACTCGGTCAAGAGTGGTTATGTGGGGAATATAATTCCCCGTGGAGAACATCATTACGGACAGTGGCTTAATAATCATTATCTGTATGCTGTGACTGAAGCTGCGAAGCATCGTATCATGGTTAATGCCCATGAGGCAGTACGTCCTACGGGACTTTGCCGCACGTATCCAAACCTGATTGGTAATGAGTCTGCCAGAGGTACGGAATACGAGGCTTTTGCCGGTAACAAACCTTTTCATACCACTGTGCTTCCGTTTACTCGTCTGCAAGGCGGCCCGATGGATTATACCCCTGGTATTTTCGAAATGGATATGAATAAATTGAATCCCAACAGTCATTCTCATGTAAACTCCACCCTTGCGCGTCAACTGGCATTGTATGTCACTATGTATAGCCCTTTGCAAATGGCTGCCGACCTTCCGGAGAATTACGAACGTTTTATGGATGCTTTTCAGTTCATCAAGGATGTAGCGGTAGATTGGGATGAAAGCCGTTATCTTGAAGCCGAACCGGGACGTTATATTGTGGTTGCCCGTAAGGCTAAGGGAACGGATAATTGGTTTGTAGGCTGCACCAGTAACGAGGACGGTCATATTTCAGCATTGAAGTTGGACTTCCTTGATAAGGATAAGAAGTATATTGCCACTGTCTATGAAGACAGTAAGGATGCCCATTATCGAACTAATCCTCAAGCTTATACCATTCGGAAAGGAATTGTGTCGGTCAAATCTGTATTGAAAATGAAAGCAGCGCCGGGTGGCGGTTATGCTATCAGTATCATGGAAGTTACGGATAAGGCTGCAATGAAAGGAGTGAAGAATCTGAAATAATATTTTAATTGAAACATTGAATGCCCAATGAATGGATTTAAGAAATCTTCTTCTCAAAAGAAACCCTTGTTGCAAGGGTTTCTTTTGGATTTTAAAAAGGGGAAAACAATTATTTGTTTGGTTGCCCTACTAATGCTGGCAACCGCAAAGACTTCAGCGTCCGATAATAATCCGGTTGCCAATCCTGAAGCGGTGGTGATTTGCGGAAAAGCGCGCTTCACTGTTCTTACACCGGAAATGATTCGCATTGAATACAGTGCTAAAGGTATATTTGAGGACCAAGCTACGTTTACCGTAACCAATCGTAGGCTGAAGGTGCCACGTTTCAGGAAGAGGGAAGACAATACGTATTTGTATATAGTTACCGATAAGGTAAGGTTGAAATATCGCAAAAGTACAAATCCGGTGACAACTCCTGCCTCTCCTGAAAATCTGATCATAACTATCGATAACAATGGATGTGAGTCTGTGTGGTATCCCGGTAAATCAGATTCGTTGAATCTTAAAGGTACCTGCCGCACTCTTGACGGAAGTAATGGAGATAATAAGCGTGCCGAAATGGAGAACGGATTGATATCACGTTCCGGATGGGCTGTCATAGACGATTCATGGGCTGCCATACGCTCTGACGGTGGGCGTTCTTATGCTCTCCGGCCCAATGCGGATATGGAGTTTGACTGGTGGGCGGAACGCTCCGATACGGATGCTCTTGACATCTATTATCTGGGTTATGGTAATGATTATAAGAAAGCTATTTCCGACTACACTAAAATTGCGGGTAAGATACCATTGCCGCCCGATTATGTATTCGGATATTGGTATAGCAAATACTCTGCTTATTCGGCAGATGACTACCGCCGGATTATGTCTGAAATCAAGGATAATAAGATTCCTGCCGATGTAATGATTCTGGATATGGATTGGCACTGGAACGTAGGAAATGGACAATCCGGAGATAAAGGTGGTTGGACAGGATGGTCGTGGAATACCAATCTGATTCCGAATCCTAAGGGCTTGCTCCGGGATATCCATGATAATAATTTTAAGATTGCCCTTAATCTTCATCCTGCCGACGGTATAAACAAGAATGAATCGCCTGTCTATTTCGCGGCAATGAACTCGGAACTTAATGGTAAGTATCTTAACGACAAAAAAGATAATATCTCTTGGAGCATTGACTATACGGACTTTACAAAATCATTCTTTAAAAATATCATCCGTAATCACGAAAGTGAGGGAGTTGACTTCTGGTGGATTGACTGGCAGCAACATCTTACAAGCAATAATACTTACGGATTGAGTGAAACATTCTGGTGCAATCATATATTCTTTAACGATATGGTGAGAAAACGTACAGACCGCAGACCTGTAATTTTCCACCGTTGGGGAGGCTTGGGCAGCCATCGTTATCAGATTGGTTTTTCGGGCGATGCTCTTATAAACTTTCAGACTCTTGGCTTCCAACCTTATTTTACGGCTACAGCTTCGAATGTAGGGTATGGTTATTGGGGGCACGATCTTGGCGGACATGCATTCACAGATGAGAGTATTGTAAATGATCCGGAACTTGTACTTCGTTGGATACAATTCGGAGTGTTTACACCGATTTTCCGTACACATGCGACAAACGATGCACGCATAGAACGTCGAATTTGGAAGTTTGATAATTTTCCGACGATGCTTGAGGCGGTACGGCTTCGCTACTCGCTTTTTCCCTATCTCTACACTATGGCCCGTAAAGCTTATGATACCGGTATATCTGTTTGCCGTCCTCTGTATTATGAATATCCGGAGAGTGAGGAAGCTTATGTTTATGAGAACGAGTATTTTTTCGGTGATGATATCCTTGTAGCTCCTATCACTGAAGCTGCTGTTGATGGTATCAGTGCCAAGGAAATCTGGTTTCCTGAAGGAAAATGGTGGAGCGTATCTACCAATGAACTTATTGAGGGACCGTGTAAAAAGGTTATGAATTTCACACACGAGCAAATACCCTATTTTTTCAGACAAGGGGCTATCATACCCTACAACCCTCCTACTGTAATGAATGTTACCGAACGTCCGGATAATCTAATCCTGAATATTGTAGCCGGTTCTGATGGTGAAGGTTCTTTATATGAAGACAGTGGAGATAATAGTGATTATGCCACTATGTACTCTACAACAGCTCTGAAACAAATAGCTGATGGAAATAGAGGTAAGTATATTATTTCTGCACGTCGGGGTAATTATAAGGGTGGCGTGTCTGTACGTTCATATACGTTGCGGATATTTGATACTGCCGCACCCGTATCCGTAAAGGTGAACGGTAATACTGCTGTATCGTATGTTTATGACAAAGATAAAAGATGTACTACGGTCGAGGTTCCTGCCATAAAATGCTCCACAGGAGTTAAAGTTGAAGTTATCTATTCGAAAGAATAGATAACACTGCTGGGCGCTTAGTCCCAGCTGATTTTCAATTGTTTATAATTTAGTTCT
>ULXS01040651.1_pt1 | contig 21376 bp, 20 predicted proteins | sample 1961421 | NCBI WGS metagenome assembly ULXS01 (sample SAMEA4835842, study PRJEB28245) | human gut metagenome | biome: gut microbiome; material: fecal sample | place: Denmark | collected 2008
AAGCGAAATTTTCTTCCCGCTTCGAATAAATAATGTTACTCCAAGCTCCTCTTCAAATGCCGCCATCTGTCTGGAAAGCGTTGGCTGGGTAATATGCAATTGTTCTGCTGCTTTTGTAAAGCTCTGTTCTTTTGCTACTGTTAAAAAATAGCGCAATAATCTTAATTCCATATCTTTATATTCCTGCACTTTTTTGTTGTATTCATTCTATTCAGAATATAACGACGTACTTTTGGATCAATCTGCCATCCCCAGTCGCTTAGATTGACTGTTCCTTAAGGGTCTATATCATTTACAACAAATATTATAAGGCTTTCTATATTTTTACAGTTTCATAGCACTGCGGATGCAGTTCTCAATAAATTCTTCTCCCAAATCTGTATTCAGGCTGACTCCCAGGGAGTTTACAAACAATCCCACCAGAAATGTTAAATATCGTTTTAGTGTCTCCATTTTTTTATTTCCTCTTCATTTCATATCTGCGAGATTTCGATAGATCCGGCAAAAAATATCCATAAACTGCTTCTGCTCTTCTTCGGAAATACCATTTAATGCAGTTTTTTCTATTTTCTTAAAAGCCTCCTCCACAAGCCTCTGATTTTTTTTTCCGGATTCTGTCATAAAAATATGAAAAGTACGACGGTTTCCATTGAGCATTTTTCTTTCGATCAGGTCTTTTTCTTCCATACGGTTCAAAATGGACGTTAAAGATCCTGCCTCGATGAGGCATCCTGCTGCAATCTCTTTCTGACTGGCACCATCGTGTTCTTTCAGGTAATCCAATACTTTGGGCTGTCCCAAGGTAAGACCTGTATCTTTCAGCTGTTCCATTAGTTTTTTCTTTTTAATTCTACCAGCAGACAGCATCTCTTCAGAAATTGGCCATTCATCATAACCTTTGGATCCACTCTTTATATGCTTCCATATCAAGCGGATCTACTTTCGTAAATGATAAAATAAATATGTACAATCAATAATATTGCAAAATATTTTTTACATTTTAACACTTCTTTTCTCTTCAATTTGTTTGCAAAAAAGCTATAGGATTTATCTTTCCCAAATCTTACAGCTCATCTATCATGTTGCGTCCCAAACATCATCTATATTTACATGTAATTTCTGCACAAAATACCGTGGGTTATTTTCGGGTTACTTTTCAACTGCCTATGCCTTCCAGGCCTTGATTTTACTGGCTTTTTGGCGAAGCATTCAAAGAGTGCCGTGGCATACCATCAATTTTACTAAATCAATTTAAAATACCTCAACGCATCCTTAATATACTCCACCTCTGGGTTCTCTTTCTTGGACTTATTATAATTCACGCCCATGTCCAGACGTATTTAATCATAAAGCGACTTTTCTATTCTCATCTGTTTTTCCCCAATACGTTCCGCAGACATAATCTGCTTTGATATCCTTATCCAGCAAATACTGAGCCAACAAATCACTCGTATCTCCACAGCACGCACGCAGAAATCTGCAATATATACTGTCATTATCGAATTTTCTGCACCAATGCCACAATATTTTCTATATGATACGTCCACGGGAACATATCCACCGGCTGGCACCGCTCCACCCGGTAGCCGTGGCTTATAAGATACTTCAGGTCCCGTGCCTGGGTGACTGGATTGCAGGAAATATAGACCACACGCTTTGGAGAAAGCTGTAGCAGTGAAGATAGGAAAGCCTCATCACTTCCGGCACGAGGCGGATCCATGAATACCACATCGGCAGTCTCGCCCTGTGCTGCCATCTTGACCATGAATTCTCCGGCGTCCTCATTGTAAAATGTGATATTTTTCATGTTATTGCGCTTCGCATTGGTCACGGCATCACGCACCGCATCACGGTTCACTTCCACACCAATGACAGATCCGGCTTTTCCTGCTGCTGCCATGCCAATGGTACCAATGCCGCAATACGCGTCGATTACCTTTTCTTTTCCGGTCAATCCGGCAAACTCGATAGCTTTGCCATAAAGGATTTCTGTCTGCACCGGATTTATCTGGTAGAATGAGGATGGAGAAATGCGGAAACGGAGTCCACACAACTCGTCCTCGATAAATCCTTTTCCATAAATGGTAATATTCCGCTCTCCTAAGACAACACTGGTGCGCCGGTCGTTCACATTTACCACCACCGTTGTAACCTCCGGATGCTTATCACGAAGTGCTTTTACAAAATTATTTTTTGACGGCAGAATTGGGGATGCCAGCACCAGAACAACCATAACTTCGCCGGTACGGAAGCCTCTTCTTACCAGAACATGGCGCAGTAATCCATATCCGCTGTCCTCGTCATATACTTTTATTTTAAAGGAGCGAAGCATTCCACGAATATCATAAATGATGCTGTCTGCAATCTTATCCTCAATCTGGCATTCATCAATCTTTACTACCGAATGTGTTCCCTGCTGATATGCCCCGGAAATCACCGTTCCGTTTTTCAGCCGCTGAAACGTAGCATTGACCTTGTTCCGATAATGAAATGGCTCCTGCATTCCGATAACAGGCTCCACTTTTCCAAAGCTGCCTAAAAGTTCTTTTACTTCCCGATGTTTCTTGTTGAGCTGCTTTTCATAATCCATTCCCTGATACTGGCAGCCGCCACATTTTTTTGCAAGATCACATTCTCCCGGTGGGCAGATGTGTTTTTCCGGACGTTCCGATTTCGAACCATACTGCTTTTTTGCATTTTCCTTTTTTCTAAATTTATTGTTCTCTTCTGACTTTCTCATTTCCTGTACCGTTCCCTATTTTTCAAATACTATACTATTTTTTAGTTTAACGCATTTAGCAGCCTTTTTCTATGGTTATTGCAGAAATATTTTCATAAATGAATTAAAATAAAATGCGAAATAATGACACCTGCTGAGCCTGCTACTTGCAGCTTCTTACAAATACACAAAAACGCCGATACAGGCTGTACCGACGTTCCTTCAGCATTTCACACTATTTAATTTTTTCAGTCAAACTGTAATCATCTCTTTTTGTAAAGAAGTAATTCCGGATTTTCGCCATTTTCCTACCAGTGCATTTAATTTTTCAACCTTAGGAAGCCCGTCTATGTGAAGTTCATTTATTTCCTTTATTAGCTGTTTCTTAAACTCCTCAAACTCTCCATTGTCGCTAAGTTCATCATATCTTTTCCAATAATCTAACTTTGGGAGCATTTCTTTCATATATGCGCGCGCCTGCTCCTCTGTAAAATCATCGCTTACCATGTTTTTAACGCATATGTCGATTAATTCATCCATATCGTTATAGGTATATGTTCTGCCAGCTCATTCTGGGACATTCCTCTTTGTGTACGAAGTTCCAGAATAATATTTTTTGTCTCCATCGTTGCTACCTCCTTTATCCATATCATACCGGTAAATTCAGTTTTGGAAAAGCAACTTACTGTTGCTGTACGATAAGGCAACTAAAACTTTAGATGCAAAATACACTATATAGCGGAACTGATTTTATTCCTTTTGCCATCCCAAAATTTCTTGTTGAAATCCGGATTGCATACGAAGGATTATATTTTTCCATATAAACCATCATGCTTTTGGCTTTTACATGGTTACCAGCCTTACACTCTACCGGAATAACGTGACTTTCTTTTTGTATCAGGAAATTCACTTCCGCCGTATTATCAGACTCCCAATAATGAAGATCATAACCATTTGTTTTCAAAGCAATTGCAACATAGTTTTCTGTCAGTATGCCACGAAAATGCTCTGTTTCCATGCTTTGTAATGCTTCCAACGTCATTCCTATTCTTGCAGACATAATACCCATATCACTGTAATATAATTTGAATGCACTTACATCCTGATATGCCGCAACCGGATAAAATCCCTGACTGCACTTCATGCATTTATTCACAATTCCAGCCCGAATCAGCCAATCAATTGCATCTCCATATTGAGATGCCCGTGCTCCTGATTTTATCAGCTTGTATTGAAATTTTTTTGCATCTTTTGCCAACTGTGCCGGCAGGGAATCATACGCTTCAAAAATACGCACGGTGTCCGTCTGATTTGCATATTTTGTCATGTCTGCAATATAAGAATTTAACAGCATCTGACGAATTTCCGTCTGCTCCAATGGACTGTCTTTTGCAAGGTCTGCCTTTACTGCTGCCGGCATTCCTCCCACGACGCAATAATGATAAAATTCCTGCAAAGCTTCCTCGTGCAATATCTCATCTAACGGCTGATTATTTTCATAATGTTCCCGTATGGTATCCGAAAGCATCTGCTTTCCCTTAGCCCACAATACCTCTTCCAAATCCATCGGGTACATGGTAACCATCTGAACTTTTCCTACCGGAAATGAATATTTTTCACGGTTGACTGCTACACCCAGCAGACTTCCAGCAGCTATTACATGGTATTCCGGTGTCTCTTCTGAAAAATATTTTAAAGAAGTTAATGCTCTTTCACACATCTGTATCTCGTCAAAAATAATGAGCGTATTTTCCGGTACAATCTTTACCTGATAATATTTTTCTAATATGGCGATGATATAATCTGCATGAATATCTGTATCAAAATACTTCCCAATTCTTTCGTCCGTTTCAAAATTTACATAGACTGTATTTTTATAATATAATGCTCCAAATTCACGCATTTCAAACGTTTTTCCAACTTGTCTTGCACCATAAATAAGTAACGGCATTCTGCCTTTTTTCATATTTTTCCATTCATATAATTTAGCAGTTATTTTACGCTTCATGTGTGTGCTCTCTCCCTTCTTTAAAATATCATCGTGTCTTTTAATGTATTATATTACTTTTTTCCGTACGAATCAATGTGTTTTTACACACAAAAAAGTGGCAATCCACTTAGGACCTGCCACTTTCAAAATTTTTACATCTCATCAACAACCTGGAAGACATAGAACTTCAGATAATAGGATTCGTCCGCCGCCCAGAGAATCGGATGATCCGGTGCCTGGGTGCGGAATTCCACCTGACGCAGACGCTTGTGGACGCTGTGAGCTGCCTGTCCGATTGTCTTGGTAAACAACTCATACGTCATAAAATGGGAGCAGGAGCAGGTCGCAAGAAATCCGCCATTTTTCACAAGCTTCATGGCACGAAGGTTAATCTCACGATAGCCCTTGATGGCATTTTTAACAGAATTTCTGGACTTGGTAAATGCCGGTGGGTCTAAGATTACCACATCATACTTTTCGCCTGCTTCCTCTAATTCCGGCAGCAATTCAAAGACATCCCTGCACAGGAATTTTACCGTGCCGGAAAGACCGTTCAATGCTGCATTTTCTTCTGCCTGATGTACGGCAAGTTCCGAAGCATCCACTCCGGTGACTTCTTTTGCTCCGGCAATTCCGGCATTTAATGCAAAGGAGCCGGTATGGGTAAAGCAGTCTAACACTCTTGCATCCTCACATAATTTCTGAATGGCAAGACGGTTGTATTTCTGGTCTAAGAAAAATCCGGTCTTCTGACCATCCTTTACATCTACGATATAATGCACACCATTTTCTACAATTTCCACATTGGTATCAAATGCTTCTCCGATAAACCCCTTCTTAAGCTCCATGCCTTCCTGCTTGCGGACTTTTGCATCACTCCGCTCATATACACCGCGGATTGTAATGCCATCCTCTGCTAAAATTTCCTTTAAAAGCTTTACAATAAGCTCTTTGTAACGGTCGATGCCAAGTGCTAAGGACTGCACTACCAGCACATCCGAAAACTTGTCAATAACCAGTCCCGGCAGAAAATCTGCCTCTCCAAATACCACGCGACAGGATGAGGTGTCTACCGTCTTTTTCCGGTATTCCCATGCCTGCTGCAATCGTGTCCGGAAAAATGCTTCATCAATAACTGTATCTTCTTTTCTGCTGAAAAGGCGCACCCGGATTTTGGAATTGCGGTTGATAAATCCAATGCCCATCGGATATCCGTCAAAATCGTGTACCAGCACCAGATCTCCGTTTTCAAATGTTCCCATGACACTTTCTATTTCATTATCGAAAATCCACATGCCACCGGATTTTACCATTCTTCCTTCACCTTTTTTCAATGTTACAACTGCACTCATGTTAGTCCTCCTTCGTAACCTCTTTCTTATAATTTACCACAAATATACCAATGCATACCAGTATCAGGGCAATCACACTTTTGATGCCTGCTGCCTGCTCTTTTTCTCCCAGAAGCCATGCGGAAAGAATCACACCAAACACCGGGTTCATAAATCCAAATACCGCTACACGGGAAATCGGATTATATTTTAATAAAATTCCCCACAGCGTGTATGCAACAGCAGAAATACATGCCATGTAAAACAGCAGTCCAAAGGATGACGCCGTAAATCCGCTCACCCGTCCACCTGCTGCAAAGCCGCACAATGCCATAATAATTCCACCCACCAGGAACTGGTATCCACTCAGCATGACAGGATTTTCGGATTTGGAATACCACTTTAACAACACGGAAGAAAATGCATACGCTACCGTTGACAGGAAAATAAATCCTTCTCCGGTCACGCTCATATGAAAATCAAATCCGCTGCTTCCCATATTTACCAGTGCCACGCCTGCAAATCCAATGATACAGCCAGCTATTTTCCGCGCCGATAATTTTTCCTGATGGAATAAAAGACTTGCTACCAGAATTGCCACGAATACATTTAACGCTTCGATGATGGATGCTTTTACCCCGGAGGTGTGCGCCAGTCCGATATAGAAAAGCAGGTACTGTCCCACAGTCTGCAGACTGCTTAATTTAAAAACTTTTCCAATGGAGCCCTTTGTCGGACGCAGAAACCGTCTGCTTCCAATACTTCCCAATAATATTGTTAAAATTCCCGCCAGCGTAAACCGATAGCCAGCATACAGAATCTGGGATGCCACCTCATCCGATGCAATGTGCATCATCTGATAGCCGATTTTAATGCACGGAAATGCACTGCCCCACAACAGGCAGCACACCAATGCTCCCAGCCAGACTACTATGGTTTTCTGCATGAATTTTTCTTTTGTTTCCATTGCTTTCATCCTTTTCTCAAGCTTTCGCTTTTCTTCTCATTCTTGTCTCATTTCATCATAGACACCAGTGCCGGCTCTGTCAAATAAATTCTGTCCCTACTGATATACTTTTTCCCTGAAATATGCGATAATAAATATGTTTGTATATGTGCTTGCGAAAGGAGATAATTTGATGATAACAATAAGCCTTTGCATGATTGTAAAAAACGAGGAACAGGTTCTCTCCCGCTGTCTGGATTCACTCGCCGGTCTGATGGATGAAATCATTATCGTGGATACCGGCTCTTGCGACCGCACCAGGGGAATTGCTGCCCGCTATACCGATAAAATCTATGACTATATCTGGAAGGATGACTTTGCAGACGCCAGAAATTTTGCTTTTTCCAAAGCTTCCATGGAATACATTTATACCGCAGATGCAGATGAAGTCTTAGATGATGAGAACCGGGAACAGTTCCGGCTTTTAAAAGAAGCCATGGTTCCGGAGGTCGAAATTGTACAGATGAAATATGTGACCAAAAATGAATTTAATACGGTGCTTAACTTTAAAGAAGAATACCGTCCGAAGCTCTACCGGAGACTCCGTACCTTTACCTGGATTGACCCGATTCACGAAACGGTGCGCTTAGACCCGGTTGTCTTTGACAGTGATATTGCTATTACGCATCTTCCGCAGTCCCTGCACAGCAGACGTGATTTCAAAGGCTTCTTACTGGCATTTGACCGGGACGGACGCCTTTCCGAAAAATTGCACCGGATGTATGCCAAAGAGCTCCTCATGACCGGGGAGAAAGAAGATTTCATTGCCGCCGCAAAAGTATTTCTTGCTACCCTGCAGGATGAAACCGCTTCTGGGGATGCCCGCAAGGAAGCCGGCTGTATCTTAAGCCGCTGCTACCGGATTACCGGAAATGTCAATGAATTTTTCAAGCTGGCACTGAAGGATATGATTACTACCCCTTGTGCAGAAATCTGCTGCGAATTGGGAAATTATTTTTTTGACGCAGAAGATTATGATGAAGCAGCCGTGTGGTACTACAACGCAGCCTTTGAAACTGCCAGCATTCTTGATGTCCATACCAGTGGAAATATTCCGCTGAACGGACTGGCTGACTGCTATGAAAAATCCGGAAATGCAGCCCAGGCGGAAGAATATAGAAATGCAGCCAGACAATGGCAGCTCCCAGATGATAATTCTTAGTCCCTTCGACTTGAATAATCATGTACGAAGTGGTACTATGATAATAATTTAACAAACAAAATATACAGGAGGTTTTTCATGGATTACACACAGGAATATAAACAGAAATTAGTCTCCGCAGATGAGGCTGTCAAAGTCATCAAATCCGGTGACTGGGTAGATTATGGATGGTGTACCGGAACTCCGGATGCACTGGATAAAGCCCTTGCAAAACGTACGGATGAATTAAAGGATGTCAACTTAAGAGGTGGTATTCTGTTAAAACCGTTAGCTGTCTTCGAACGTGAAGATGCCGGCGAACACTTTACCTGGAACTCCTGGCATATGTCCGGAATCGAGCGTAAATATATCAACCGTGGTTTTTCTTACTACGCTCCAATCCGTTATTCCGAGCTTCCAAGATACTATCGTGACTCCGCTACTCCGGATGATGTAGCAATGTTCCAGGTTGCTCCAATGGACAAACATGGATATTTCAACTTTGGACCAAACGCCTCTCATATGATGGCAGTTTGCGAGACTTCCAAGAAAGTTATCGTTGAAGTAAATAAAAATATGCCTCGCTGCTTAGGCGGATTTGAAAACAGCATCCATATTTCCGATGTTGATTTCATCGTAGAAGGCGAGAATCCGGCTATCGGTGAATTAGGCGGTGGCGGAGCTGCTACTGAAATCGATCAGGCAGTTGCAAAATTAATCGTAGATGAGATTCCAAATGGTGCATGTCTCCAGCTTGGTATCGGTGGAATGCCAAATGCTGTTGGTTCCATGATTGCAGAATCTGATTTGAAAGATTTAGGTGTACATACCGAAATGTACGTTGATGCATTCGTTGATATTGCAAGAGCAGGAAAAATCAACGGTTCCAAGAAAAACATCGACCGTTTCCGTCAGACCTATGGTTTCGGTGCAGGAACTCAGAAAATGTATGACTACTTAGATGAAAACCCGGAACTTATGAGTGCTCCGGTAAGCTATACCAATGATATCCGTTCCATTTCCGCACTGGATAACTTTATTTCCATTAACAATGCAGTAAATGTAGACCTCTACGGTCAGGTAAATGCAGAGTCTGCTGGAATCAAACACATCAGTGGTGCCGGCGGACAGTTAGACTTCGTTCTGGGTGCATACCTTTCTAATGGTGGTAAGAGCTTCATCTGCTGTTCTTCTACCTTTACAACCAGAGATGGTCAGTTAAAATCCCGTATCCTTCCTACCTTAGATCCAGGATCTATCGTAACTGATACCCGTGCCAACATCCACTATCTGGTAACAGAATATGGTAAAGTCAACTTAAAGGGACTTTCTACCTGGCAGAAATGTGAAGCAATTATCTCTGTCGCACATCCGGACTTCCGTGATGAATTAATCGCAGATGCAGAGAAAATGCATATCTGGAGAAGAAGCAACAAATAACTACGTAACTTTTAAAAATCCCATGGGATTATCCCATGGGATTTTCTTATAAAAAATTTTCTTTTTCTGTCTCAGTTCTATTTTTTCCATGGACGTTTCTTTTCCGTCCAGCCTCTTTCCTTCCAATAATTTACATCTGCTTCATTCCAGCCCATTCTCTGAAGCATCCGCATTACCTGGAAAAATATTTTCGTTTTCAGGGAAGTATGTACTTTTCCATTCTTTCTTTGAATGACTGCGGCAAGCTTTGTTGTCTTCTTCTCAATAGCTTCTTTTTTCTTTGCACTGACTCCATCCCAGTTTACTGCCCGGACTGCCACACCATATTTATATGTCTTTGCAACTCCCCAGAAAAAGGTGCTGTCTGCCATATCCTTATTGGTGCTTTTCATTCCGCCGCCTGCTGCCGTAGAAATGCAGACTGCCTGCTTGTGAAACATTCTCTCTTCCGGACGATGCACCATCCATCGATATCCATAGTGGTCTAAGAAACTTTTCATCGGACCACTGGCATGATAGACATATACCGGACTTGCCAGAATAATCACATCCGCCTCATCCATTGCTTCTGTCAGTGGGCTTAAATCCCCATAATGGGGACATAACTTTTCATCCTTTTCGAAACACTGGGTACATCCTACACAATAGTGATTAAAATCTCTCGGCAGGAAAAATTCTTTTGTCTCTCCCTGCAATTTGTCTGCAAGCATTTTTGCAATATGATAGGTGGAACCCTTATGATTCTGTCCATAAATGCACACAATTTTCATGTTATCTCTTTTTCCTCTCTTCCACAGATACTGCGATAAATTTCCCAGATTAAAAATCCGGAAAGCGGACCTAAAATAACACCGGCTGTTCCATATATTTTCAGACCTGCATAAATACTGATAATAACCGCCAGCGGATGCACGCCCAGCCCTCTTCCCATAAGCCTTGGCTCCATAAATTCCCGGATAAAGGTACTCAATATAAACAGTATACCATATATCACTGCCGCAAAATACTTTCCACGAAATAAATCGATAATCAGCCATGGAATAAAGACAAGTCCCGTGCCAATAAAAGGCAGTGCATCACTCATGCCAATCAGCACTCCCGCCAGAATGGCATACGAATTTCCGGTAAGGAACAGACCTGCTATACATACGCCACTGATTAATGCCAATATAATAAGCTGTGCCTTAAGATATGTTCCACCGGCATGACACATATTTTGAAATATCCGTCCGCCCCAGGAATAAAAACTGCTTTTTCTCCAACGCTGCACCAGATTATCATAATCACAGAGTATCAGTACTGCCGCCACAACAGTTACAATGCAGATGCCAAAGAATGCTGCCAGTCCCCGCAAAGATGCCAGCGAGCCATTCATCATTGCCGGAATCAGCTTCGTTTCTGCCTGACTGCTGACATATGCCGCACAGTTTTTTCCCCACTGCACCATTGTCTCTGTTTTCATGCCGGTGATTTCCGCAACCCGCTCACAACAACTGCACCAGAGTGTATCTGCTTTTCCAAATAATGCCGGATAATTCGTTATCAGTGATGCAAGTTCGCAGATTCCCTTGTATACAAGATAGCCCATCGGCAGAAAAATCACTGCCAGCTGCAACAGCACTGCAGCCGTACTTACAATTCCTTTGGGAAGCTTTGTTTTCTCTGACAGAAAAGCTACTGGTTTACATAATATTCTTGCAATAAGGATTGCCAGTAAAAAAGGAATTACAATCGGCAGTGCGAAACGCATTCCCAAATATACTGCAACTGTAATCCCTGCTAAATATATAATCTTTTTTATAAGTTGTCTTGTTTTCCCAGTCATACCATCAGTATGTGGCATCCCGGACTTTTTTATGTATTATAAATCTGAAAATAGATGAAATGCCTGACCTTCCGGTGTTATCTGAAACTGCATCTTCTTTTTGCTTGTAGGATGCAGAAATTCCAGCCGATAAGAACAAAGTGCCAGTGGAATCGACCTCATTCCCGGCAGACTTTCATTCTTCCTTCCATACTTTCTATCTCCCACCAATGGCCAGCCATGATGCGACATCTGCACACGGATCTGGTGATGCCGCCCGGTTTCTAATTTTACTTCAAGAAGACTGATTTCTTCCGCAGCTTCAGTTTTTTCCGATGTTCCATCCGATGTACCCGCTCCTGAAGCAGCTTTACCATCTCTGCCATCTCTATCATCTCTATCATCTCTATCATCAAGCGTACTACATTCCAGCACCCGATAGGTTAACGCCGCCCGCTTTGCATCTGCGGTTCCCTGTTTTACGACAGAAGAAGTATTACTTCTGCCATCCTTCTTAAGAAAGTCAATAAGCTGTCCTTCTTTCGGTTCTGCTTTTCCATATACCACTGTCAGATAATATTTTCCAAAACCATTTTTCTGCATCTGCCGGTTCAGCTCTGCTGTGGCTTCTTTGGTCTTTCCAAAGACCATTACGCCTTCCACCGGCTGGTCTAAGCGATGGATGATTCCAATAAAGGGAGTCTCTCCTTTTGCAGCAAGATAATTCCGAAGCAGGCTCTCCATATCCTGCTCGCCCATACGCTTCGTCTGCACTGCAATCCCTGCCAGTTTTACACAGACAAGCAGCTTGTCATCCTCATATAAAATATGTTCTGCAATCTTATACATATACTTTTTCCTGCATCTCCTGTGCATTTTCTAATTGTAAAAATAAAGCTGAATTTGTTTTTACATAAATTTTAATACATACAAAGTCAACAATAATAGCTGCCGCAATAAGTAAAGCAAATAACAATGCCACCGGATTAGCTGCTACCAGACCATTTATAATTTAAATCTGTAACCTACCCCCCAGCTCAGACAGCTTTGCTGGCTGACGCGCGCATGCGCATCTATAGACAATCTGGGGCTACACATTCTATAATTTAAATCTGTATCCTACCCCCCAGATTGTCTCGATATACTGAGGCTTTGCGGTATCCATTTCAATCTTCTCACGAATCTTTTTGATATGTACCGTTACGGTTGCGATATCACCAACGGATTCCATATCCCAGATTTCTTTAAACAGTTCTTCCTTGGTAAATACATGATTCGGATTCTGTGCTAAGAATACCAGTAAATCAAATTCCTTTGTGGTAAATGCTTTTTCCTCGCCATTTACCCAGACGCGGCGGGCTGTCTTATCAATCTTGATTCCACGAATCTCGATAATATCATTTTCCTGCACATTGCTGCCAATCAGTCTTTCATAACGGGCAAGGTGTGCCTTTACTCTTGCTACCAGCTCGCTTGGGGAGAATGGTTTTGTGATGTAATCATCTGCACCCAGTCCCAGACCGCGAATCTTGTCAATATCGTCCTTCTTGGCAGATACCATAAGAATCGGTGTATTCTTTACTTCACGAATACGTTTGCAGATTTCGAATCCGTCCATGCCCGGAAGCATCAGGTCTAAGATATACATGTCAAAATCAGATGCCAGTGCTTTCTCCAAGCCCCTTGCTCCATCACTTTCGATTTCGACATCGAAACCGCTTAACTCTAAATAATCCTTCTCCAGTTCTGCAATTGAAACCTCATCTTCAATAATCAATACTTTACTCATTTGGAACCTCCTGATATTTTCTCAGTACAAAATACATGATTGTACCTGTTTCTTCTTTACTGGTTGCCCATATCTTTCCGCCATGGTCTTCAATAATTTTGCGGACAATGGATAAACCGATACCGCTTCCGCCGGTTGCAGAATTTCTTGAAGTATCTGCCCGGAAGAACCGGTCAAAGATATATGGCAGGTCTTTCTTTGCAATTCCTTTTCCATTATCCTCTATCTCTACCTGGATAAAATCACCCACATCCTTTACACGAATATTGATAAAGCCCTTCGGCTTATCCAGATATTTGATGGAATTATTAATAATATTATGAATGACACGCTTTAACTGCTCCGGGTCTGCAATAATCTGCACATCATCCCCAGCGTAATTAAAATACGATAAACCGATATTTTTTGCCTCTAAATCCAGGCCGATTTCTTCTACGCAGTCATCGAAATATTCCATTACATTTATCTTGCTAAAATTATATGGAATTCGATTAGTATCAATCTTTGAATAAAGTGTCAGCTCATTTAATAGTAAATCCATCTCATTGGCTTTATTATAAATGGTCTTGATATATTTATCCCTTTTTTCCGGCGTATCTGCCACACCATCCATCAGACCTTCCGAATAACCTTTCACAGCAGTAATCGGGGTCTTTAAATCGTGGGCAATATTACTGATTAAAACACGGTTTTCTTTCTCTGATGCCAGCTTCTCTTCTGCAGAATCTTTCAGTCTCTGCCGCATCTCTTCGAAGTTCTGGCACAGCTCGCCAATTTCATCATTGCTGTCTATTTCCAAAGTAAAATCAAGGTTTCCCTCTTTGATATTCTGGGTTGCCATCTCTAACTTCTTAATCGGAGTAATGATGCTCCGGTAATTCCATATGGTAAGCATACCTGCCGTCAACAAAAGTATCAATAACACAGAAATAATAATATCTATCAGAAGTTCCTTCATTTCCGGCACAAGTGATTTAATAGATGTAATTACAAACAACGTTCCTTCCGAACCATCCGAAAAATCAAAGTCAATCCGCTTAATCATTTCCTGTTTATCACTGTCAATGAAATAGCCGGTCTCTCCCCCTGTCTTTGTATCCATATAATCCGGCAGATTTTCCGGAACCGTATTCAAATCATTCGTTCCCACATAGACTTCTTCATTATCCCTCATGACAATCAGGTAGGAGTTTTTCCCCTGCAGAGTCTCATTAACCTGCATTAAATATTTCATGTCCAGGAATTTGTCCGGGTCGCTTTCCGCTGTATCCAGTAACTTCTGACAACTGTCCCTTGTCACCCGGTTCCACATCTGCACCGTATTGGTCAGATAACTAATATTTCCATCTTCCACCTGATAGGTGTTGGCAATATCTCTTAACTGAAAATAACGGAATCCGCACATTGCCAACGCGGCCAATGTCACCGGCACAAATATGATAATACAAAATGATATAATCAGCTTTGTCCTTAGTTTCATTCTCAAGCCTCCAGTTTTTCATAATCATAGTATACCACATGCAGTCTCTTTTCCCATGAAAATTCTGAGAATTATTCTAAAGAATTTATAAATTATTTTCCAACCAACCAAAACTCTTTACTGGTTTTCTCATTAAAACTACGAGAAACACGCTTTGCGAGTTTCTCGAGTTATCGCGGTGCTCGCCAAATCTGCATGCAAGCATGCGATTTTTCTCGCTACTCGCGTAAATGCCAAAAGACCTCTTTCCGGCATTTCAATCATTTCCCTTAAGAAATAAATCTTTTCCGAAAAGAGGTCTTTCTTCTTTATACTATTCTGGAATCTATTCCAATATTATAAGTGTTTCTTTAATTCATCAACTTTGTCCAACGCTTCCCATGGAAGTGCAACATCGGTTCTTCCAAAGTGACCATATGCTGCTGTCGGGCGATAAATCGGTCTGCGTAAATCAAGCATCTTGATAATTCCTGCCGGACGAAGGTCAAAGTTCTCACGGATAATTTCTACTAATTTCTCATCAGAAACTTTTCCGGTACCAAAAGTATCAACCATAACAGAAGTAGGCTGTGCTACACCGATTGCATAAGATAACTGAATCTCACAACGCTCTGCAAGACCTGCTGCTACTAAGTTCTTAGCAACGTAACGTGCTGCATATGCTGCTGAACGGTCAACCTTGGTGCAATCCTTACCGGAGAATGCTCCGCCGCCGTGACGGGCGTATCCACCGTATGTATCTACGATAATTTTACGTCCGGTAAGACCTGCATCACCGTGTGGTCCACCGATTACGAAACGTCCGGTTGGGTTGATGAAAAATTTAGTATTCTCATCAACTAATTCCTTTGGAAGGACTGGGTCAAAAACATATTTCTTAATATCCTCATGAATCTGTTCCTGAGTTACATCCTCGTCATGCTGTGTAGAAAGTACAACTGCCTCTAATCTCTTTGGTTTTCCAGCCTCATCATACTCTACAGAAACCTGTGATTTTCCGTCTGGTCTTAAGTATTTTAAAGTACCATCTTTACGAACTTTGGTTAACTGTAATGCCAGTTTGTGAGCTAAAGAAATCGGATATGGCATATATTCCGGTGTCTCGTTGGTTGCATAACCAAACATCATACCCTGATCTCCGGCACCGATTGCTTCAATCTCCTCATCGGTCATTTTATTTTCTTTTGCTTCCAAAGCCTTGTCAACACCCATTGCAATATCCGGTGACTGCTGGTCTAATGCTACCATAACAGCACAGGTATGTCCGTCAAATCCGGTTTCTGCATGGTCATAACCGATTTCATTTACAGTATTTCTTACAATTGCAGGAATGTCTAATTTTGCCTTTGTAGTAATCTCTCCTGTTACAAGTACAAATCCGGTACAGCTTGCTGTCTCACAGGCAACACGGCTCATTGGATCCTCTGCCATACATGCGTCAAGAATTGCATCTGAAATCGCATCACACATTTTGTCTGGATGTCCTTCTGTTACGGACTCTGATGTGAATAATCTTTTTTCCATCGTTTTCTCCTCTCGTTTTGTTGATTCCCTTATTAAGTATCTGGTGGATGCGCTTGGCTCCTCTTTCTTCCAGACCTTTTTTCGCTGCTCGCGTAAAATAAAAAAACCGCTTACATCATAAGCGGACCCGATAACGGTAAAGATAATCAAATCCTCTTATTGTTCGACTTGCTCGCTCAGGTTGGCACCTTCCTTATGTTGTGGGGTTGCCGTGACTTCATTGATCCTATGTATCTCCATCACTCTGAATAAGAGAAATTACAATATTGAATTTTCAAATCTCTATGGGAGAGAATACACCTATTATATCGAAATGTCAAGCACCATATTTTCTCATCAACAGAGAAAACATTCCTTATTACTTTTTGTATCCTTTTGACAAATTTTGCCGATTTTTACTGTTAAGATTGACATTTTTAGCAAAAAGAATATACTTAAATAGGAATATAATTGTGATTTGTTCTATCATAATTATAAAATCCATCCAGAATGAGGACCACATGCATGAAAGAATATCAGACAAAAGATTTGTTACCAGGTATGGTTACAGCAATTCCTGTCCGCACCAAGCGTGGACAGCTTATTATTAATCCGAATGTAGAACTTACGCGTACCCTGATTTCCAGACTGGAATTTTATGGCATCGCCAGTGTGCAGATTACAGAAAATAAACAGGTCGCTACTCCAATGGAAACGCCAAAAGATCCGGCATATTTTCCTGCCAAAAGCCCTGTTTCTGCACCAAGTCCGGTTTCTGATGCTTCTTACTCACAGAAGCTCAAAAGTTCTCCGGAATTCCAGCGTTTTCAGGTGGATTTCACCCTGCGTTCCCAGGATTTAAAGAACTGTTTTGATGCTTATCTTTCCGATGGAGGAACCGTAAACAAAGAAGAGCTTTTATCAAAGACCATTTCTTTAGTAAGTCCAAAGCAGACCACTCTGGATGTCTTTGATATGTTACATAATATGCGTCAGGTCAACGACAGCACCTATGCACACAGTCTGAATGTTGCCATCATCTCCCGTATTATCGGAAAATGGCTGCATTTTTCCAATGAAGAATTAGACACTCTCACCCTTGCCGGTCTGCTTCATGACATCGGTAAGACAAAAATTCCGGATGAGGTCTTAAATAAAGACGGAAAATTAACAGATGAAGAATTCCAGATGATTCGTAATCATCCGAAATATGGCTACGATATTTTAAAATCCCAGCCATTAAATTCCCATATTAAAAAGGCAGCTCTCATGCACCATGAACGTTGCGATGGTTCCGGTTATCCAATGGGGCTTACCATGGAAGAAATCGATGACTATGCACTCATCATTGCGATTGCCGATGTTTACGATGCCATGACAGCAGCACGCTCCTATCGTGCTCCCCTTTGTCCGTTTGAGGTAATCGCTGAATTTGAAAAAGACGGTCTGCAGAAATATAAGCCAAAGTATATTCTGACCTTCTTAGAGAATATTGCCAATGCATACCAGAACAACCGGGTTATGTTAAGTGATGGTACTTCCGCCCGCATTGTTTTATTGAATCATCGTCGTCTTTCCAAGCCACTGGTTCAGTTAGATGATGGAGCCTGTATTGACCTTGAGAAAAGTCCTTTATATATCAAAGCAATCATATAAAAAGAATGTGCCTTGGCACATTCTAGCGCCTGCGGCGGTCGCTTGCGACATCTGCCTTATACGCCGCAGTGCGCATCCTCGCGGAGCGTTTTATACTTTACAGGAAAGCAATTTCCTGTAAAGTATAAAAAATATCTGATAACTATGCCTCATTTGCAGCATATTTACCAGATATCTTTTTTTGGTTATGATAACGCTTTTTAACACTTCTGTCTCATTGCAATATTCATATTAGTATTTATATTCAAAACTTTCTATATTGTGATGCTCTTATCTTATGATACTTTCAATGTGAATTTCTGGATTTCTTTCTCGGAACTTACCTTTTCAATCATTGCACCAAGGGAAGCTAATTTCTCTTCAAAATGTTCATATCCACGTTCAATATAATAAATATCATCTACAATGGTGATGCCTTCTGCTGCAAGACCTGCAATTACAAGGGCTGCACCTGCTCTTAAATCCGGAGCACTGACTCTTGCACCTGTGAATTTTTCAACACCGGTAATAATTGCAATATTGCTCTCTACTTTCACCTGTGCACCCATACGGGTCAGTTCATCTACATATTTGAAACGGTTTTCAAAAATACTCTCCGTTACGGTACTTGTTCCTTCTGCTAATGCTAAAAGCACCGACATCTGTGGCTGCATATCTGTTGGAAAGCCAGGATACGGTAAAGTAGTTACCTGGGTATGATGCAATGGCTTGCTGGATACCACACGTACTGCATCATCAAATTCTTCCACTTCACAACCAATTTCAATTAATTTTGCTGTGGTTGCCTCTAAATGCTTGGGAATAACATTTTTAACAGTTACATCACCTTTGGTTGCAGCCGCTGCAAACATAAAAGTTCCTGCTTCAATCTGATCCGGAATAATAGAATATTCTGTTTTATGAAGCTTCTCTACACCCACAATACGGATGACATCTGTTCCTGCACCACGGATATTTGCTCCCATGCTGTTTAAGAAGTTTGCTACGTCTACGACATGCGGCTCCTTAGCTGCATTTTCAATAATCGTCTTTCCCTCTGCCATGGATGCCGCCATCATAATGTTAATGGTTGCTCCTACAGAAACTTTATCTAAATAAATATGGTTTCCCACCAGATGTTCTGCAGTAGCAGAAATTAACCCATGCTGAATATCAACATCGGCTCCTAACGCGCGAAAACCTTTCAGATGAAGGTCAATCGGACGGGTTCCGATTGCGCAGCCACCCGGAAAAGCCACTTCTGCTTTCTTATATTTGCCAAGTAATGCTCCTAACAGATAGTAAGAAGCTCTGATTTTATTAATATATTCATAGTCCACGCTCAAATCATGAATCAGTGAACCATTAATCTTTACCTTATGTTCTCCAAGACGCTCTATCTTAGCACCAATTCCCTCCATGGCACTTAATAACACATTAATATCACGAACGTTTGGTAAATTATCTATTATTACGGTCTCATCCGTCATAATTGCTGCCGCAAGAATTCCCAGTGCAGCATTCTTAGCTCCACCAATCTCAACTTCGCCAACCAAAGGATTTCCACCTTTAATCACATACTGTTCCATCTCGCACCTCTATGCTTAGATTCCCTACAAAATTACAAACAAAATATTATAGTAACTTATTTCCTCTTTTGTCAAGTATTTCTCATACCTCAAAAGAATTATCTACAATAGTATTATTATATTATATATTCACTGACTTGTAAATCGAAATTAATTCAGATAGTTCACCGGATTTACCTGGGAACCATTAATTAATATCTCAAAATGCACATGCGGACCTGTAGAACGTCCCGTACTTCCGCTTAATGCAATCACTTCACCCTGTGATACGCTCTGCCCTGCTTTTACCAGTAATTTACTGTTATGTGCATAACGTGTCATTCTTCCATCCGGATGGCTGATTAAGACGCAGTTGCCATATCCGGAAACATAGCCGGCACTGACTACTACACCATTGCTGGATGCAAATACCTTGGTTCCGGTCGGACATGCCCAGTCAATTCCTTTATGCATTCTGCCCCATCTTCTTCCAAAACCGGAAGAAACTCTTCCGCCAATCAGCGGTTTAATGTAAGTTGGCGGTATCTTGGTTCCACGCTCAATAACTGCCGGCGTTGACTCTGTCAGTATGGTCTGGTGGATCATACTCCGCTCCGTCTCAATTCCATTCTCTGTTGTCACCACCATATTAACCTCGCGATGTCCGGTAGTTCCCTCTGCAAGCACCACTTCGTCGGTCGTATACCAGGAATCATTCGGTACAATCTCCGGCTCTGCGGTATAATCCTCTTCATATACTACGCCTTCGCTGATCCGTAAGCTGATGTCCGGCTGAGGCACCGACAGAATCAGTTCTTCACCGGCACTGATTACTGCATCTTCCCCGGACAATCCATTGAGTGCTATGATTGCTGCCACCGATGTATCATGCTCCTGTGCAATAACCGACAGACAGTCTCCCGGCTGTATCTCATATATTTTATTCGTTTCTTTCTCTTTTGTTACTTCTTCCACTGCGGCATCTATATCCGTCAGAGTGTCCGCTGCTACCAGATTGGTGAACACTTCCACATCCTGTGCAAATTCCATCGAAAGAATTCCGGTTTCATAATTATTTTCCCCGGGATTCTCCTGTGCATCGGAAAGATAGATTCCAAGCTGCTGCACAATACCGGCATCCGCAGAATCTTCTGTTTTTTCTGAAACGCCTGCCTCTTTTAAGTTTGCAAGAAGCATTCCCTCCTGATGATCTGTTTCCTTTTTGAACTCTATCTCGAACCGATTGTCCGTATCCTGTTCTTCCTTCAAACGTCCTAAAAACGTTTCTACTTCATCTAAAGTTGCAAAAGAAAGCTGGTTTTCACCGGCACTTACCGTATATGCAAAGATTTCTCCGGAATTTTCTTTCTTAAGCTCCTTTGTAATCTTTTCTTTTAATGCAGTTTCACTTAACAGCTTCTGAAATGGCTTATGGCTTTTTGTTGTCTCATAAGAAATCTCCTGCATCAGATATCCTTCACTCTCTTTTGCCATTTGCCGCCGGCTTTCGTGTACTGCCTTTTCCACATCTGTCTTGCTGCTGACACAGCCTACCACTTTATTATTTACGGTTACCACAAAATAATTCTGCCCCAGTGAAAATTTCTGTAAAAGTACCACCAGTACCAGACAGACGAAAAATATGCCTGCTGCCCACATGCGGATACGAATCTTTTTATCGACTTTTCCAATTCTATTTAAAGTTGTTGATTTCTTTTTCTGCTCCTGCATCTTATCTGACTTCTTCATTTTATCTGATTCCTGTATCTTCACAGGTTCCTGTGCATTCCCTGGTATCTGCATCTTTTATTCCATCCCGAGTTTTTCTTTTACTGCATCGATTGTTTCACGAATTGACAATCCCTCTTCGTTTACTGTTACATCCGCATATTTTTCATAGTATTCAGTTCTCTCATCATACAAATCTTTCAGCGTCTGGCCATCATTCAATACCACACCGCGGTTTTTCA
>ULXS01044729.1_pt1 | contig 21300 bp, 24 predicted proteins | sample 1961421 | NCBI WGS metagenome assembly ULXS01 (sample SAMEA4835842, study PRJEB28245) | human gut metagenome | biome: gut microbiome; material: fecal sample | place: Denmark | collected 2008
TCAGCAGGTCGAGGAGGTGGTGGCATAGGTTTGTGTCCCGCGCATAGGGTTCCAGCGCGAGGTAACGCTTTGGGGTACGGGCATTCAACAGCCCTTTCACTTCTTCGCACAGGGCGGCGGTGACCTGTTCCAAGCCTGCCGGGGCGGTGGCGGACAACAGTTCGATGAAATTTGTTTGCATAAGAGATATGTTTTTATTGTTTGATGAATCCGTAAAGATAACCGGTTGCCCCTGCCCGGTTGTTCCGCTTTCCGCCGGAAATGCCGCACGGTAGGAAAAATTGTGTTCACGGCAAATATTATTTCACTATTTCCATAAGCAACAGATAGAAAGTCGCCAACTGGACAACGAGGGAAACGACATAGATGCCGTAGTAGAGCAGATACCTTTTCTCTTTTTCGAACTTGGCGAAATACTTCTTGTATTTGTCGTTCTTGAACAGAAATATTTCATTGATATAATATGCGCATATCCCGAAGACTACGAGTAATGAAATAAGAATGATTATGTATTTTTCAAAAGCGATTTCAAAAATGCTCAATAATTCCACCTTGAAAATCTTGATGCAGGCAAGGTAGACAAGACTGAATATCCAAAAGCTGATGGTGATTGGGGTGCTAAGTGCCAAATCACTGATATAGACATCGACACCTTTAGCCATTCCGGCTGCTTCTTGTCGCTTATTAAGCGAAATGCATCGGTTTATATAGCGGTTGTTCCATTTCGAGAGGCTTAGCCAATGGAAAGGATTTAGCATCCTGTTGAAAATGAAGAACAGTAGCTTATAAGTGCAGTAATAATTGATATTGTAATATTTCTCCAATAATTTCATCATGCTTAATAAATAATGATGCATCCTTTTTCCACCTTGTTTTACGATTCCAAGCCAAATATCCAGTAACATGCCAACAGGTATAGCATGAGAAACACGATAAATCCTACTCGAAAAAAGTGTCATTGATGACGGCTTTTCCGGGTAGAGCATCCGCCATTATCTCAATGCACCTAATTACCATGAAAACAATTCAGCTAATGCTCATCCATATTTCTTTCCTTTTCTCTTATCCCTTCTATCTCCTTATAAGTATCGTCCACGAACTGCCGGGACACCCTGCTTGCCTCCTTCGCATGTTTCTGGACGATGGCGCCTATCTCATGATAAACCCAGAGGGCGGCTATCCCTACCGCGACTACCATCAGTATCTTCTTCATCGGTTTGTAGCGCAGCAGATAGCCCAGAAGGGCGAACAGGATATACACGATGTATATGCTGAGGGTATTGACGGTTCTGCCGAAATATTCTTTTTGATGGCGTTGCAGTTCGGTGGAGGTTTTCCATGCGGTGATGGCGTGTCGGTACAATTCCGTATGAGCTATGAACATCAGACTGTCTTCGCTGGCAGCGGGATGAGCGGCATATTGATAGGCAACGCCCATTGTTTCCAACTGATAGCTGTCATAGGCTTTCGATGCCAAAGTGTCCGGTAGCATTGAAAGCAGTAGTCCGCACGTGTCAATATCAGCTAAAAAAGATGTTTCAAGAGAATCTGTTTGGGCTATAAGTTTCGTTTTGGGCATTACCATAGGTATATTGTGCAATATTTCTTCCGGGTCGATGCTGAACTTGTCTGCCAACGATTGGGGATAAGTCTGTTTTATTTCTATTATTTTATCAACAGATGCAGCCATTGTTTGGGGACGTATAAACCAGTCATAGTAATAGGTCATCGCCGATAGAGGCAAAACAAGAATCAGACCGATTACCCAATTTCGGAGAAAGCCTGTCCATTTTTCATCGTTCATTGCCCAAAAACTCAAGAAAGTTGCGATGCTCAAACTGTATGGAATGAGGGCAGTAAATGCTGCCATCCCCAATTGCAAACAAAAGGCCAATGCCTCCGAGGTGGCTAAGTCATAAAATGTGCCCTTATCTACTTCCTTAATTACAAGTGCCGTGAAGCCACATACCAAAACGATGGCAAGAATGATAACAAAATATATACTAAGTTTCTTCAAATACTTCATATTCATTTTACTGATTAATGGTTTGGTGGAAAACACCCGTTCTGGGGTTATCTTCCTTTGTTACCAATGAATTTACTTTTATATACAATTCTTACTTTTGTTGTATTATTCATATATGTACGCTATTTAATGGTTTAGCGGGGAACGCTGTTAAGCGTTATCACGCTTCGTTAGAAATTTATTCTTTTCCTTTTCAGTATATCCGCCAACCAATCAGGAATGAACTTTTTTGTTCTTGGATATGCCTTAAAATCATTTACAAATTCAAAATCATAAAATTTTTTTTGTAGAGCATCCACCCTTACATCATAGTTGAACTCTTTTATAAAATCACCGTTCTTATTTATCGTCATTTTCAGTTCATAAAAACCTCCTTCATCTTTTTGGGTCTCATACATTTCATCTTTGATATTTCTTATGAACTCGTTGATATACAGCAATACACAAATGTCTAATTCAAGATCGAGTCTTAAACCATCCTTATAATATGAAACTTTAGCATAATTGCATGTATCAACTCTATAAGCATCAAAAATCAAAGTATCACCTTTTATGTCGGATAATATTTCAATGAAAATCTTTTCCAACTGGCTGAATAATGATATGACTTTATCATTATTCACATATTCATGTATTTGTGTTCTTGGCTGTTCCGGAGTTTTGTATATAGGTCGCTCAATTTTATAGTCATTTGTCAACATCTGTTTTTTATCAAATGCTGTTGATAAACATTCTGTAAGATACCAGTTCCAAAACTCTTTGTTGCGCCCGTCATCAATAGAATCCCAATCGACAATACCGCCATTATATACTAAACTTGCAAGGAAAGCCGTATCCCATTCGTCCGGGTCTTCTATTTCTTCATCAGAATCATAATCACTGATAACCATGTCTGCATCTGAGCCGACATCATAAGCAGCCTGAACAGCTACCTTGGCAGCAAACGAGGCTGTTATATTATCTTCCATGTAATTATCGGCAAACACATCCAGATGGTCAGCATTGCTCAACAGTTCATTTTTGTCTGTTTGTCCCAACAGGAATTTCTCCGTGTTCTTTATCAGTCCGATGATTTCCGTATCATCCTTGAAAAATTCATTCCATATCGGATATACTTTCAGCGCACATAAGATACTTATTCGTCCAATAGCAAGTGGATCATTGATGGCTTGTAGTATCGCACGCCTTGTAGAAAGAGACAAATGCCCTTTGTCTGAATGATTGATTTCATTCAAACCTTTACTTATCAATGAGGATATGGCTTCTGTATATTTCATCGCAATAATTGTTTCTAATGGCTAAGCGTGGAACGCTGTAAGCGTTATCACGCTTTGTTATAAACTCAATTTACTTTGCATGATTGGCTTTTATTTACCCCACCATTCCTGTTCTTCCACTTCACGAGCCTTTTGTATCTCGTCCGTTGTCAGATTCTCATTGTGATAGGCATTATATAGATTTTCCCAACCATTCTTACGATATTTCGGTGATACAACCCATTCTCCTGCATCATTAAACAGGCAGAAGTTTGCTGGAGTATCTGGTATGATTTCATCTGCCCAGGAACAGACTTTTGTCAGCCCCTTTGCGGATTTCCACTTACCCCGATATTCAGATAAGTTCAATTTCAGTTCTGATATTTCATTTAGTCCTTTCTCTATTTGTTGTCCTCTCATCCGATACCCTTGTTTGAAAGAACCGGAGAATGTACCGCAATATCGTTTATCTCCGTATTCCTCAAACGAGTAATGCCCGTATATGAAACCGTCCACTTCCGTATATTCACTTTTTATTATTTGAGAACAGGAAGAAATGCTATCTATACAAACCTTTCCCTTAAACGGACATATTACGGACAATCGGGTACGACTGATACCCATTATCTCATATTCTCTACTATCCATTTTCCGAGCATCGGTAATATGAATGTCAATTCGGCTACAATCTTCTCCTAATATGCCAATCATGCTTGAATTGTCAAACAAGCCAGAAAGGTCTTGCTGCAAAATATCCGCTTTGTGATTTTGTGGATAGGCTACTCCACAAAACCAAAAGAGTAAAAAGATACTGATATGGTATATTTTCTGTTTCGTATTTTGCATTACTGTTTATAATGGCTTGACAAGGAGCTGCGTTTAGCAGCTAACTTGGCTTGTTAGCAACTAAATTATAATTTATTCTCCATAAACAGCTTTATTAATTCAGCATGTGAAATTGGTTTTGACAGGTCTTCAATATTTTCGTTGATATTGTAATCCAATAAAACAATATCATTTTTATCATTAAGCCTGTGTAATTCTGCGACTAAATCAGATAGCTTGTTTTCTAATATCCATTTGTAGGAAGGAATATATATTTGAAAACGAGCATCATGATAATCAAGAATTTCTGCTCCATGTACTCCTTTCCTATGACCTATTATCTTCCCATATTTTTTGGTGGTTCTTTTAAGATTTCTCATATTGGATATTTGGAATTTTGATACATCAACATCCATGTTCTGAAAGACTTTCAATCCCTGCCAAATTCCTTCTACACTGTTGGCTATTTCACCATCAGAAAAAGGAATAGGTATATTACCATGAGGATAAAAGGGACTGAACGCAATCCATTTATCAGTAGATTTGGATGTAACATCTATAATCAAAGCATCGGGAAATGCTTTGCGTATAGTTTCATTCTTTTGTCTTTTGCTTCTTATATGTATCATAATAACAGGATATAAATTTACTTTTGATAGAACTCACATACCTTTTCCATTATTTGTATTCCCATATCTTCTATAGCTATAGCTTCTTCTTGGGAATAGAAATTCTCATTGAAGCTAAAGTCTGCCGATATATCACAGAGCGCATATGCTAATCGTTTAGGTACGGATGTTTTACCTTGATATTTTTTTATCAATAAATCTAAATCAGCCATTAGGGTATGAAAATCTTCAACTATATTATCTTTCATCCTTAATTTCACACGAATAGAATTTTCACCTAATAATAGTTCTATTACTTCTTTTTCAATATCTATTGTCGTATCCATATTTAATGTTGCTAATGGCTTGACAAGGAGCTGCGTTAGCAGCTATCTTGGCTCGTTAGTAGCTTAGTTTACCTTTATCCTCATTGCGATATAAAAGGTTCATCAGCTTATTATAATTTCTCCCGTATAACAATATTTCATCATCATACACTCCATATATATTCTCATTTTCATCTGAGACTAATACCATGTGACCTGTATATATTTCGGCAAATGGAACAATGGAAGTAACCGATAGCTTTTTCGTTAATACAGGATGCAGATATTTATATGGATAATCCTTTAACACCTTCTCCACTTGGAAATCAACATCTGATTGTGGGAAGGTAATTTTGTATCCATAAAAATAGCATAGGAAGTCTATTAGTTTATCTGTTGGGTAATAATTTGCCCGGAAATATAAATCTAATAGATAATCTGCATCAATTATCGGCTGCCCTTGCCATTGATACCGAATATGCAAATATTGTTTTACTTCTTCTTCCATATTTTGACTTTTATAATCGCACTATTGCTACTAATGGTTTGGTGAGGAACAGCATTTAGCTGTTATCTCGACCTTGTTAACGATTTTATTTCACAATCATAAATTCATTTCCATATGGATAAAATTTTTCATCTATCCATAGTTTGGAGTAGTCTGATAATTTGTAAATTTCAGGTTTATACAGATTTAAGACCTTATTCAAAACTCTTTCTCGGAATATTATACCATCTTTATATTCTATACTATTCAAAACAAAGAAATTCTGTTTGATTGAATTGTCTTTCAGTTTCATATCAGGATATACTGTAAAACAAGTACCTAGTTTTTTCTGAAAGTCACTTTGATATGTTATGCCTTTTCCGAAATGAAAAGAATCGTTGTCAAAATGATTTATACGTAAAGCGTAGTATTTTTTATCTGTTAGAGATTCGTTCTTCTTGTTTACGACCTTGACGGTTGCAATATCATATTTATCAACGAACCCATTTTCTTGAAGTAAAGACAAAAACTCTTCCGACACGATTTTGAGTTCTATACTGCTTTTATCAAGAAAATCAAATTGCAGGATTCCCGGTTTCTTGTTGCATACAAGGTATAAGACGGGAGGTAAATTCTCGCGCCATCCATCCTTGTTTTTCCACATCCATTGCCCGTGGTCTTGAAATTTTTGTCTTTTACTTTCATCGTAAGTATCACAGACATCAGATCTACCATACTCCAATAATCCTTTAGGCAGTTTACCAATCCCATAGTTCCAAATATAGAGTTCTTCTGTATTCATAATTATTATCGTTAATGGTTCGGAAATAAGCACCGTTTAGGTGCTTCATTTCTTTGTTCAAGGCAGTTTTACCCACCATGCACTATTTTATATAGAACTTCAATTTTTGACTGCTGTTTCCGGCAGAAAGGGGTGTGAAGTTCATTCCTGCACCCGGTTCGTTTTATTACAGCTCTTATCCGTATTTCATTCATTTTTTTGTTCTCCTTTCTTCTATATTATGGGATTTTACTGTTTCTGTTCACGGCAGGGCATAGCTATCCCATATTGCTGTCATGCCGATTTTTCCCGGTGTATGTCGCAATGTTCCAATACAACCGTATATGTGATGCCGCCACTCGTTACCGTAGTGTGGCTGTAAACTCTCATCCGTCCGCAATGCTCGCAGAAATAAGGATTCTCGTATTCACTTTCTGCCTGTTGCACTCCGGCTTCCTCTATCTCGCTTTCATCCCGTCCGAAGTATTCTTCCGGCAGGTTGCCTTTGTTGGAGTAGAAGCCGTAATACCTCACGATGCGGAAATAGCGCAGGGGAACGTGTTGCAGCAGCCGGGGAAAGAACTCACGGTAATGCAGCGTCAGTTCCTTTTCCACCGGGTTTCTCCTGTCGGGTGAGTTCTTATAATCACGGTATCGGAATGAAATGTTCTCGCCGTCCATTGCCGTAATCTTGTACTCGCTCAAACATGCCCGCTTGGAATACCTGCCTACATACTGTATCACCTGCTCCGGCATCTGTATGGGCGGTTCCAGATGCACAATCCAGTCCTTTCTGTTCGCCACCCTTTTGATGAAGCCCATAAACTCCATGCGGTCGTGAAAGTCATGCTCCAGCCTGCCCGCATCGAACAGTCCTATCAGCGCATTCTCAAACTTGTAGCGGAACACCCTGCGGATAGAGGGGATATGCACGTAATCATGTTCGGGAACGGCTATTTTACCTTCGCTGTCGATGCCGCCCCACGACATAATCATGTGGGTGTGTACATGAAGCTGCTTTGTTTCCCCATAGGTGTGCAGCACGGCAATCACCCCGGTTTTCAAGCCGAACTTGTGCATCATCCAGTCTTTCAGCGTGTCTGCCGAAGTCCGCATCAGAATGTTCAGTATTTCTTTCTTGTTGCGCTTCACCAAGTCCAGCAGGATATGCGGCAAGGTCATCACAACATGGCGGTGCGGCACTCGCAGCAACTTTTCTTTCATGCGTGCCGCCCATTTCAGCGTATCACGCCAGCCGCATGACGGGCAAAAACGGTTCTTGCAGCTATGACTGATTTCCCGCACCTCCCCGCAATCGGGGCAGACGTATGTGTCTATTCCCAAAGCGGCTGTACGGCACACACGGATAGCGTTCACCGCCTTGTACTGTTCGGGGGTGATGTACTCCGCAGGGTGCTGTGCGTACTCGTCCCACCAGCGGTTGAAAAAGTCCGCCAAGCGATATGTGCTTTCCCGGGAACTACACCTTCCTATGTAATCTATCAAATCAATCATTCACTACCGTTATTTTTTTACATTTGTTTATTTGTTTGTAAGTTGCTGTATATTGGTTAGCAGGGAACGGCTTGCCGTTATCCTGCGTTGTTAGCGAAATATTACTTGAAATTTTTTATCATATTTAGTTATAAATCAATTTGCATATACCTATTCCTACCAAGAACACCAATAGAGGAGAACAATATATCATCCATGCTGGGATTATCTTGTTCCACATGTTACCTTTGTATTTCAAAAGTATAGCGGCTGTCCTTTTGCGAGTATATCGCAAAAAGAATGCGATAAAGCACAACATACCTGCACCCACAAATATACTTTGTATCTGAATGGGAGTGAAGTTCTCTAATGAAAACCAATCATCTGTCAGTACTTTGTTAAAGAAGATACTGAAAAAGAAAAATATTATCATAGAAACCATGCCCAATAAGAGGCAGGCACTGAGACGTGCAGCTTCATTATGTTTTCGATAAACCACATATAACCGATAATACAGGTAGTCAAAAAAATAATACTTGTATTTTCCCCCTTCTCGCATCAGATTGTTTCGTGCGAAATGACTTATTGTTTCTTTTCTGTATCTCATCTTTCTGAAATTTTCGCTAATGGTTTGGTGAGCAACAGCGTTTAGCTGTTGGCTCGACCTTATTAACGATTTTATTTAATCATAAATTCATTCCCATATGGATAAAAGCGTTTATCTATATATAGTTTGGAGTAGTCTGATAATTTGTAAATTTCAGGTTTATACAGATTTAATACCTTATCCAAAATTCTCTCTCGGAATATTATTCCATTTCCATATTCTACGCTATCTAAAACGAAGAAATTCTGTTTGATTGAATTGTCTTTCAGTTTCATATCAGGATATACTGTAAAACTAATTCCTATTTTTTTCTCTATATCATTTCGATGAAATGTTATACCTTTCCCGTAATGGAAAGAATCATTGTCAAAATGGTTTATACGTAAAGCGTAGTATTTTTTATCCGTTAGAGATTCGTTTTTCTTGTTTACTACCTTGACAGTTGCAATATCATATTTATCAATGAATCCATTTTCTTGAAGTAAAGACAAAAACTCTTCCGATACAATTTTAAGTTTTATGCTGTATTTTTCAAGAAAATCAAATTGCAAGATTCCCGGTTTTTTGTTGCATACGAGGTATAAGACTGGTGGTAAATTTTCTTCCCAACCATTCTTGTCTTTCCACATCCATCGTCCGTGATTTTGAAACTTCTGCCTTTTACTCTCATCGTAGGTATCACAGACATCAGATTTACCATACTCCAATAATCCTTTAGGAAGTTTATCTATCCCATATCGCCAAATATAAAGTTCTTCTGTATTCATAATTGCAATAATTATTGTCGTTAATAGTTGTTTTAATTTGCCTTGAATGGCTTGGAAAGGAACACCGTTTAGGAGTTACCTTTCCTTGTTAATAATTATTCTCACACAGAAGTTGCATTGATTTCTATTATATCACAATGGCTTATACTGTGTTCTTTAATGATAGACAGAGCTTTTTCACTAACGATCAATTCTCTAAGCTTATAAGCATAGAAGTCCTGCAAACTATTATCTAATTCATCAAATGAATTAATATTGTTTACAGGAACTAATCTCTTAAAATTAGGTAATTCTTCCTTATGATGAAATTCTAAGAAGTCATCTGATACAGATACTTTCATATCCTGAAAGATACATCCAGTCAATTTACGTTCAATAATGTCATTCGTCAACTGTTCAGACACTATAAATGTAGGGGTTGTAGTTAGAAGTTCATCTCCCAACCATCCATCAAATTCATAATCTAAGAAAGTAATCTCTTTAATTCGTCCTTCTTCAGTATAAATGATTTGACTTTCTTTACCTATACCTCCAGCAACTTCTGGTTCTAACTTATAATATTTCATATTATAATTATTAATGGTTAGAAAGGAGCATCGTCAGATGCTATCTTTCGTTGTTACCGGTATTTTTTCTTAATGTCTTACGAATAAAGTTATCTAATTCTTTGGACTTATAGAATTTCCATGATGAATATGCAATCATATTACCTTCCGGATTGTGTGATATGCTCCAATAATTCATACATTCTTTATCCACATATTCCTTAATTCCGATAATTTCTTCCGGCGATAAGCTGCTTAATTGAACAAAATATTCGCCGGAATAATCTTTGTTGATAACTGACGTACTATCAACAAACTTGTTCATGTGTGTGATACAAGCATAAAGGGCATATCCTTTTGCTTCTTCAAGCCGTTCTCTATATGCAACCTTTTGCGTTGTACAACTTACGGTTACATAAAGTATGCACACTATTGTTATTATCATTTGTATATGCTTCATTTTATAACTTTATTCGTTGTCGGTAATGGCTAAGCGGGGAACGTTATTAAACGTTATCACGCTTTGTTAGTCACGTTATTATTCTTGTTTATCTATAAAATCATAAAACTCATCCAAACCATATCTGGCTAAAGCATTATCTAACCATTCCTGATAACTGTCGGGGATTTCTTCACGTTCAGGATGTCCAAGCCAATACATTTCACCATATCGAGCAAGCATTGCCCAGTAATAAAAGGGTTCGTGAGCAAAGATAGAAACAGCAATAGTACTTTCTATTGGATGTTGAATCGGATAAAAATTTTTAACCAATTGCTGTGCATTCTCTATGGTAGTATTTCCATATATAGATATGCACTCTACCAAAAGTTCGCAAAACGCTTTGTAATGAAAGATGGCTATTTCTTTTTCATCTTCTACTACTATTATATCTTTATTCATATTGCTTTAATTTATAAGTTATTTCAAGTTGTGACTAATGGTTCAGCAAGGAACGGCTTGCCGTTACCTTGCGTTGTTAGCTGTATTTTAGTCAAAAGTCATGTAACACAAACAGACTTTTAACAAGATAATTTTCTACTGTCCATACGGCATAATATCCACCTGCACCGTCACTGTTCTGTGTGCTGATGAACAGAGTGTTTCCATTACCCAATGCTACGACAACATTGTTTTGGTTCGGTTCGTATAGATGCGTTATATATGCTGTTGGAAATTCCAATATCCCGGCAGGGTACTTGACGGTGATAGATTCATATTCTTTATTTGGAATATTATTATCTATACCTATTAAATCAGAACAACCGTCAATGCTCCGAACAAAACCTGTGTCCAAATCATAAACAATGGAGTGTCGTTGGAGATTAAAATCTCGGAAACCTATTTCTACGGTTAATGTGTCGTTGGCATATACAAGATAATTATCCGTACTTTGCGGCTGTTTCTTTAACTGTGGCAAATCTGGTAAATAACAGATGCGGCTTTTATGGATTTCTCCTATATGGGTATTTCCATTCGGATAAGTTTTGGTTATACCCGTTTCGGCTCCATATTCTACGCTATGCCATTTTTTATGGTTCTTTTGTGCATCCCAATCGACAAACACATGATTATCCAATAATTTGTCTATTACTGTTCCATTTGTGTCACGTACATTTGTATATCCGTCCGCATCCTGAATGACACCGAAGAAACGCTGTTGTTGTGCTTGTATAGGCAAACAAAACAGAAATGCCAGTATGTAGAAAATAATCATTTTCATGCTTATATTACAGCTAATGGTATGCAGCTTGCCGCCGTTAGGTGGCACAGGTGCTTGTTAGCAACCTTGTTCAAAACACATCATTTTCCCACCATTTATCAAAAGTTCGTGGACAAACCTTGCGAATAGATTCTTCATTATCTTCTTCCCATTCTAACTCTATTTTGTGAGTATATTGAGGTAACAAGTAGTTTTCTTCTACTGTATAAAAGAAATCTTCATCACCAGTTCGTTCTTCAAGGACTTTTTGAACGGCGTAATTCAAATCCTCCTGTTCTGGATAGTCATCCCCTTCTGGATCTTCAAGTTCCGAGAATACATCACACAAGGTATCTGCATTTTCCAATGCATTGTAAAACACTTTCTGCCCCTGCACGATAAGCCAAAATCGAAAATAATCAAATCCGTCATCGCTGCATCCGCCAAGCACAACGTAAGCAACAGCCCAGAGTTCCTGCTTATAAGATATATGGCGGAAATGTATCCACCAATAACGGAACCCGAACAACTCCTCCTCGGAAAGTGGAGTAAGGCACTCTTTCAAATTTCGTCCACGATTTGAATTTTCTATGATTGTCCAGAACTGTTCTTCTGTCATCAATTTTGAGGCATCTTTTTTCATTTTCTTTCTTTTTTATGGTTGCTAATGGTTCAGCAGGGAACGGCTTGCCGTTACCCTGCGTTGTTAGTGATATTTTTACCATAATTCTTCTGCGGAGAAATCACCTAAGAAGAAATATAGCAGCATAATGATACTGAACAAAATATACATGCCTATCGAAAAGCATACTATCAATATTATTTTCTTTCCGATACTGTACTTTTTTTTCCTAAACAAGAATAGCGAGAGTAAAATCGCTATGAGTATAATAGTTATTGCACATACAATCATATACCTATATATTTTGAATTTGTAAATTATGCTGTTATCACTAATTTGTTTATAAATGCACCTTTAGGTATAGGATATTTCGATAACCGACACCCGGCAGGTGTGTTTCCTGATCTCTAATAGCTGTACCCTACGAATCATCCAGGGTGTCAAGCGGATTGGGTATCTTGGCTTTGTGCGCACTCGATACATGAAGATATATGGCAGTGGTCTTTATATCGTTGTGCCCTAACAGTTCCTGTATCGTATGTAGGTCTGTCCCTTGTTCCAAAAGGTGGGTGGCAAACGAGTGGCGGAGCATGTGAACATGCACCCGGTGCTTGATGCCCGCACGTTGTGCGGCTTCTTTCAGCACTTTCACCAATGCGCTTGCCGAGTATGGTTCTCCGGGCGTTTCGCCCTCAAACAGTCATTTCTTCGGTCGGTATTCACGGAAGTACCGCCGCAGCTCTTCCAGCAGCTTGGGCGAAAGCAGCGAGTAGCGGCATTTCTTGCCCTTGCCCATGATACGCACGGACATCATTTCGCTGTTGATGTCTTTTGGTGTGAGGTTTAGCAATTCACTACGCCGCAATCCGGCTGAATAAACCAAGGAAATCATGCAGTGATGCTTGATGTTGGACAGTTGGTCGAGGATGCGTTTTATCTCGTTCTTGCTCAATACTTCCGGGACGGTCTTGTATTCTTTGGCTCGTGTGATGCCGCCGTAATACTGCCGTTTCCCGCCTTTCACCTGCTCATAGTAGAACTTGATGGCGTTGATGCGCATGTTCTGTTGCGAAACGGAAATTTTCTTTTCGTTTACAAGATAAAGAATGTACCTGTTGATGTCCGCCACTTTCAGGCGGTCGATGTTGCGCCCTTTGTGGTACTCCACGAAGTCGCTGAAATAAGCCCGGTAGGTCTTTATGGTGGATGGGCTGTAGCGTTTCTGTTCCAGCAGTTCCAGATAGCCTTCCGGCAGCGTGTATTCCCTCTTGGGTCTGGGATGCCGCACATATACCCGGCTGTAATCAATGTAGGCATGGGGAGAGTAGCGGTCGTAGAAATCCGACAGCTTGAAAACAGCAGCCGCCATGCAAGCGGAATCCTTGCCGGTCATTTCCACGCCTGTATCCTGAGCGAGCAGCAGGGGGATTGTCCCGTTTCCTGCATACTCTATCCGGACATAATCCACACCATTCTTTTCTTCCTTGTGAAGAACGATGCTCCCTCTTTGCCTCTGAGCCTTGTCCATGTCGTCGAATTTTGCTTCATGGCTTCAAAGGTAGGGAAAAAACGGCATATTTTGAACAATCGTTCAAAATATGGAAGTTAAAAAGACTAAACGGCGTCAGGCTTTAAGCAGGGAATAGATATAGCGGAAGTTTTTCTCCAGTTCGTCCACGTCCAGACCGTTCAGGAACGCCTGTTCGTAGGACAGTCCGAGAAACATCTGCCGGAACAGGGCTGCCGCTTTCTTCACGTCCGTGTCGCTCCCGATTTCTCCGCTTTCCTTCGCTTTCTGTATGACTTTCTCCCAAAGTTCATAGTCCAGTTGGAAAATCCGCTCGATTTTTTGCTTGATGTCCGGATAGTACATGCGCACTTGCGAGAGAAAATGGAAATAATAGGAATTAAGGCTGCAATCATGCGGGCTGTGGTTATCGCCAATCAGTTCGAGAATCCTTTTCATGGAAGCGGTTACTCCCGCCACGTATTGCCCGATAAATTCCGCCAACGTATCGGCGGGAGCGGCAAACTTGTTGTCCGGCTTGTGTATTTGCAGCACATACTTGTCCACCACAGCCATGAACAAGTCCAGCTTGTGCGGAAAATAATAGACGATGCCCGTCTTGGTCAGTCCGCAGGCTCTGGCAAGCGTGATGATGCTTGCCTTCTCATAGTTCATCCTGACAAATACCCCGAATGCCCTGTCAATGATTTCTTCCCGGTTGGTTATCATGCTGATGCGTAGGTTTATGTTTTTTGGTCAGCGAAGATAAGGAAATATTGTGTTTATGGCAAGCATTTGGCGCAAAACGATTAGATGAAGTGCAGCCAATGACCTCAATTTTCTCATAGACGGGCAACTTACGATGTTCTGAATTATATCGGACTCACGTTAGTCAATTGAAAAATAGGCTATTGCTATAACTAAAAAGATGACAACAACAATACTCCCCAATGCTATAAAGAGATAGTTGGGATAATGAAATTCAAGGTCCATATAAGGTATATGTTTTCGTTTTACATATTTACTCCATAGCCAAATAATATATTTGCCTATACTTTCCAGTCCTACAATATCAATCATTATTATCGTTTTTTGAAAATTCATTCCATATACTGCTTACATAGTCCATATCGTTCCGAAATTTTTGATTTTCCTTATTACAAAGGCTTCGAGTTTCATCATCTTATCTGCCATCAATCATTCCTGTTTCAGGAAATCAAGGTCGAAAAAGTAGTCCTTTTTATTTCGGGGATTGACATAAATGATTCCGCTTTTATGCAAGGCAAGAAAAACGCCCAAACTGCACTTGTCCATCAGTATGGGTTCGCTGAAAAACTGCGTCCGTTTACCCTTGTAATCCAAGGTTGCTTTTACGATGCAATAGCAGCGTTCATAAGAAAACGGTTCATACATCCGGTCTGGATTCATAAGTGCTTCGCTGGCATTCGTACTCTGGCTGCGCCATGATTGGTAGGGCAAATCCGGTTCATCCAGTGAAGCAGGCGCATGTAAACGTGTTTTTAACGAATAAGCGGGAATGTCCATCCGGGTATAATGGACGGTTCGTTTGTTTTCGGAAATTTTGCAACTGTTCAAATCCACTTCCAACGCAACGCCTTTGGAACGGAGCCATTCCTTGTGTTTCTTTTTGTTGTCTTCTTCCCGCCTTTGGCTTCTCCGCATATTCCAGTACATAATGGCAAACGGAATCACCGCAAGGCTTCCGGTTACCAACATATAGCCGTATTTCCCCATATCCAAGAATATATAGGTTTGAATTATCAACAGAAACTCTATGGCTATTCCGATGTAGGAAAGGCATCCTAAAATATTGCTTTTAATGTTCATGGCCGTATCTTATTGCTAATGGTAAATAACCTGCCCGGTATTCAGCACACCGTCAGGCACATATCTAATCCCACTGCCCCAAAGATACGAAAAGAATCGGAAGGGCAAACCGGGTGGTCGGATGTTTTTTCAAAAGAAGCGGGCGGACACTTCACGCCACCCCATAGCCACTTGCCTCCCGTCCGCCGATTTCCCATTGCCCGGCAAGGCAGCCCGTTTACTTTCGTGCCGCAATCAACTTATTGTTTCACGATTTAATTCATTTGTATATGGACAACCTCAAGGACATGAAAGACGAAGTGCTGGTAATGACCAACGCTTCCGACGGCAACAAGCCCCATGTGGTAGAGCGCATCGAACAGGACGGCTCATTGAAGACCCAGCCGCTGGCAAAGGCCAAGCCCGACGGCGATTTCCTGAAAATCGGCCGCAGCGAATCCATCCTCGAAGCCTTCTTCTCCAATTTCAAACGGCAGTTTGACAACCCGTCCGACTTCCGTTTCTACCACATCCCGGCGGAACTGCTTGCTGCCGCCAAGGATATGGCGGACTTGTTCCGCAAGCCGGAAGAGAACGCGGCCATGATTGACGGGTACAGGTTAGACCCGGAACAGCACGTACAGAAACAGGACTTGCGGCAGGCTCCCGCCACCGAAGAACCCGCCCCGCAGCAATCCACGAAGTGGAGCATGGAGCAGGTGGACTGGCAGCAGCTCGCACGCATGGGCATCACGCCCGAATCGTTGGGCGAAATCGGTACGGCACGCCTGCTCAACGGGCATGAATCCGCCGTGCTTGACATCCGCACCAACTTCGAGGGCATCAGCTTTGAAACACCGGCCTGCATCCGGCTGGTGGAATCGCCCGACGGAAAACCCGTACTCAACATCGAATGCTGCAAACGGTATCCGGATTTGAAGGAGTACATGGGAACGGAACTGCCCCAAGAAGTGCAGGACAACCTGCTGAAAACGAACAACGCCGGACGAACCATTGACATCCGCCAACCTGACGGTACGGTGGAGTCCTGTCTTCTGTCCTTCAATCCCAAGACCAACCGCCTGCACCACCTTCCCATGCAGGATATGAAGCAGGTACGCGAAATCAACGGGGTCGCGCTGACCGAAGACCAGGGACTACGGCTGATGAACGGCGAGTCCGTACTGGTCGAGGGCATGTGGTCTGAGCGAAGGCAGAAGCATTACGACGCACGCCTCCAGTACAACGTCTGCAAGGGCGGCTTCGATTACGACTTCCGGGGGCTGAACCGCAAGGTGGAGCAGAGGCAGAGCCAGAGCGGACAGCGCGAAATCATCATCCCGCAGAAGCTGAAAGGGGTGGAACTGAGCCAGGAACAGAAAGATGCGTTGAAAGCAGGCAAGGCGGCCTATGTCAAGGGCATGTCCGACGGCGTCGGAGGCACGTTCAACGCCTATGTACGCCCCAACTACGAGAAGATGAAGTTCGACTTCTTCCGCTGGAATCCCGACAAGAGCAAGAAGCAGTCGCAAGGTCAGGCAGAAACACAGGCACAAAAGCCTGCACAGGCCGCCACGCAGAACCGCCGTGTCCGGAAGTCCGAGAAGAAAGGTGCCGGCGTATCGCTTTGAGTATTCACCTATAATAACTAATGTATATGAAGAATGTCATTATCGCAGAAAAGCCGTCGGTGGCGCAAAGCATCGCGGCGATTGTAGGAGCCGAACAGCGGAAGGACGGCTATCTGGAAGGCAACGGCTATGCCGTAACATGGGCGTTCGGGCATCTGGTCGGACTGGCCATGCCCGAAGCCTACGGGTTTGCCGGTTTCCGGCAGGAGAACCTGCCCATACTGCCAGCCCAATTCACGCTCATCCCCCGCCAGAAGCGTGAGGGGAAGGAATACAAGGACGACCCCGGCGTAGTGCGCCAGTTGAACATCATCAAAGGACTGTTTGAGGGTGGCGACCGCATCATCGTGGCGACTGATGCCGGACGCGAAGGGGAGCTGATATTCAGATATATCTACCATTATTTAGGCTGCACCAAACCGTTTGTCCGCCTGTGGATAAGCAGCCTGACCGACAAGGCCATCCGCGAAGGGATGGAACGGTTGCTGCCGGGCAGCAATTATGATAATCTCTATCTTTCCGCCAAGGCACGTAGCGAAGCGGACTGGCTCATCGGCATCAACGGCTCGCAGGCGCTCAGCCTTGCCGCCGGGCGGGGCGTGTTCTCGCTCGGACGGGTACAGACACCCACATTGGCCATGATTTGCTCCCGTTATCTGGAGAACAAGTCGTTTGCCCCGAAGAAGTACATGCAGATACGCATCACGGTGGAGAAGGATGGCATTGCGTTCCATGCCACAGCGGAACAGCGTTACGAGGACAAGACCGCCGCAGACAGTGCGTTGGGCGAAATGAAAGCGTGCGGCACGCTCCGCATAACAGCACTTGCCCGGCGGGAGGTCAAAGAAGAACCTCCGCTGCTCTATGACCTGACCGCCCTTCAGCGGGATGCCAACACCCGGCTGGACTTCTCCGCCGACCGCACGCTCTCCCTTGCGCAAAGCCTGTACGAGAAAAAGGTGCTGAGCTATCCGCGCACCGGCAGCCGGTACATTTCCGAAGACGTGTTCGACGAAATCCCCTCGCGCATCGCCCTCTTGCGGCAACATCCGCGTTTCGGGCAGTATGCCGCGTCGCTTTCCGGAGCACCGCTCAACCGCCGCAGCGTGGACGGAGGGAAAGTGACCGACCACCATGCGCTGATTGTAACCGAAAACCTGCCCTCCGGCCTTTCCAAAGACGAACAGGCCATCTACGACATGGTCGCCGCCCGCCTGCTCGAAGCCTTTTCCGCCCCCTGCATCAAGGAGGTGACGGAAATCCATGCGGCGGTGGGCAGCAGCGAAGCGCAGGCCAAAGGCACGGTGGTCAAGTCCGCCGGATGGCGTGCCGTGCGCGGCGAAAAGGAAGAGGACGACGGCGGGGGTATGGCACTCCCAAATCTGGAACAGGACGAGACGCTCCCGATAAAGGCACTCGAAGCGGTAGAGCGGCAGACCAAACCCAAGCCGCTGCACACCGAAAGCTCGCTGCTCTCGGCGATGGAGCATTGCGGTCGGGAGATTGACGACGAGCAGCTACGGGCGAGCATCCGCGAGACGGGCATCGGAACCCCTGCCACCCGTGCTGCCGTCATCGAAACGCTGTTCGCACGCGGTTATATCCAGAGGGAGAAGAAAAGCCTCGTGCCCACCGACAAAGGCATGGCGGTCTATGAAACGGTGAAGGACAAGAAGATTGCCAACGTGGAAATGACCGCCGCATGGGAGGACACGCTGGCACGCATCGAATCGGGCGAGGCCGATGCTGCCGCCTTCCGGCGCGACATCGAGGCATATACCGCACAGATTGTAACCGAACTGTTGGAAACCAAAGTGTCCGTAGCGCCTTCGGAAAGCGAATACCCGTGTCCCAAATGCCGGAACAGCCGGGTGCTGTTCTTCCCCAAGGTTGTCAAATGCGCCGATGTGGACTGTGGCTTTACCCTCTTCCGTAACAAGGGCGGCAAGGAACTGTCGGACAAACAGCTTGCCGAACTCCTGACCAAAGGCAGAACCGGTGTTATCAAAGGTTTCAGAAGCAGGGAGGGCAAGGCTTTCGACGCTTCATTGGTATTGCGCCCCGACTTCTCCGTGGGCTACGAGTTTGCCGACAAGAAACCATCCAAAGGCAAATCTTCCAAGAAATGACCCTCCCGACATCAACTCGGACTTGAAGCGGGATGAGGTCGGACTTGATGTGCCATGAAGTCCGGCTTGATGCTACATCAGGTACGGCTTCATCCTATACAGGCATAAAATGTATTTTGTAACACGAATAAAAAGAAGAATCATGAATCCGAACAAACCGAACATGCCGGCTCCGTCGGTAGAGCCGGACGAACTGTCCTATTACCGCCTTACCCTGTTGTCCTACCTCCGCGAATCGCATCCCGAACGGGCTGCCGACGATGCTTTTATCCGCGCGCGTGCCGAACTTGCCGCCGAAGCGTTCAGCAATGCCGTCAGGTCGGGCATGAATTATGACGAAGCCGTCCAACAGGCGGACGAGGTGCTGTTTCAGGGTCTGCACTTTTCCCGGCTCGACACGCTCATTACCGTGTTGTGGAACGAGTTTGCCGATGAGGTACCCGCAGGCCGCGCCCGCGAGGTAGCTCTCCAGCTCCTGCCCGAATGCGGCAGGGTGTTCAGCGGTTACGACCTGAGCGACGGTTTTGAGTTTACCCCCGACTTTGACCGGCTGTGCGGGGAACTGGCCGGTGTAATCTCAATCTGGCTCGAAGAAAATGGCATATAACAAGAAGGCACATCTTAGGGACAACATCGAGGCCATCCGCCTGATGTTCCGTCTGGAACGGGAGAGGCGTGCCGCCACCCCGGAGGAGCAGGCGGTATTGGCCGCCTATTCCGGTTTCGGGGGCATCAAGGCGGTGCTGTCCCCTTTCGGCAAGCTCACCGACATCCTCCGCTGGACGCAGAGCGACCGCGAACTCTTTCCCCTTGTGTCGGAACTGCATGGCGTGCTCCGCGAGGGGGCGACGGATGAACGGGAATACAAACGGCTGGTGGACAGTGTGAAGGCATCCACCTTTACCGCGTTCTATACACCGCCGGAAATCATCGGTGCACTGGCATCCTCATTAAGTGAGCATGGCGTGTCGCCGCACCGCTTCCTTGACCCGTCATCGGGCACGGGTAACTTCATCACCGCTTTCCAATCGCATCTTTTCACGGCCACCGCCCAGCCCGAAATGGCGGCATACGAAAAGGATTTGCTGACCGGGCGTATCCTCCGGCAGCTTCAGCCCGGTACGGATGTCCGTGTGCAAGGCTTCGAGGAGCTTCCCCCGCAGGACAACGGGCGGTTCGACGTGGCGGCGAGCAACATCCCCTTCGGCGACATCCGCGTATTTGACCCGTTGATGGACGATGGTACGGCACGGCGTTTCGCGCTCGGTTCCCTGCACAACTATTTCTTCGTCAAGGGGCTGGATGCCGTGCGCGAGGGCGGCATCGTGGCTTTCATCACCTCACAAGGGGTGATGAACTCCGCGATGGGCACTCCCGTGCGCCAATATCTGATGGAAAGGGCGCGGCTCCTGTCCGCCATCCGCCTGCCCAACAACCTGTTTACCGACTATGCCGGTACGGAGGTGGGCAGCGACCTCATTGTGTTGCAGAAGGACACGGCATCCGGAAGGGAATACACCGGCCTTGAAAAAGCCTTCGTGGAAGTCAGCACGCAGGCCGACGGCACGACCCAGAATGAATACTTCGAGCGTACCGCCGCCATTGTCCATACGCGCGGCCATGTGGGAACCGACCCTTACGGCAAACCGGCACGCGTCTTCCTGCATGACGGGGGCATGGATGCCATCGCCGCAGACCTGAAATGGATGCTGGACAAGAACCTGTCGGAAAACCTCGACCTTGACCTTTATCTCCGCTTCTCGCCGGTGCGCGAGTTGCGCGAACTGGCGGAAGTACGGGCGGAAAGTCTTCAGGAACGCATTGCACAGGTGCGGGCGTTATCCAAGCCGGAACAGCAGCGTGTCGCGACGGAAACGCCGGAGGCGGTTGTGGAAGAACCGCCCATTGTCCGCTCTGAACCGGAGAAACCCGTCACGCAGGAGCCACTGATGTCCCTGTATGACCTTTTCGGTTTCACACAGGAGGAACGGCAGGCGTTCAGCACCGGACGGAAGCCCAAGCGGAAGAAGAAGCAGGACACCCCGCAGCTCTCCCTGTTCGACATTGTGGAACCGCTCAGCGGCCAGTCCGTACCCGACAAAGGGGATGCCATTGCCGCATCGCCCGCAGAAAAGCCTGCCCGGACTGCACAGCCCGAACCG
>ULXS01016143.1_pt1 | contig 21219 bp, 18 predicted proteins | sample 1961421 | NCBI WGS metagenome assembly ULXS01 (sample SAMEA4835842, study PRJEB28245) | human gut metagenome | biome: gut microbiome; material: fecal sample | place: Denmark | collected 2008
ATAATACGGGATATAGCACAGCTTCATCAGCATATCCCACAGAAGCAGCGCCTGCGCGCTGGTTCCTGCCGCCGTCTGATAGATGACCCAGACGACATTTAAGAGCACGACCACCGTGTAGACAATGCAGATTGCCGTCTGCGTCATCTGCAATCTGGAATCGCCCGCCATGATATAGGCTCCGGACGAATCTCTGTCCGGTCTTCCCATGCCCACAGACAGAACCACAAAAAGCAGATACGGTAAAATCAGCAGAAGGATCGGTGTCACTATTCCAATTATTTTTTTCATATCATTCCCCGCTCTGCGCGCTTACGCCTGCTGTTCCCCCAGAATCTTCTCAATGCTTGCCAGCTTTACGCAGACTACAAAAATCTGTGTTGCCGTTGTAAGATCCTCCAGCGACGGATACGACGGAGAAATACGGATGACGGAATCCTTCGGGTCCTTGCCGTACGGGAACGGTGCTCCTGCCGGTGTCATCACAACGCCTGCCTTTTTCGCCTTATCTACCACGCTCTTCGCGCATCCCTCCAGCGTCTCATAGGTGATAAAATATCCCCCCTTCGGGCTGTACCAGCTTCCGACGCCGAGATCCTTTAACTCCTTGTCGAATGTGTCCAGAATCATCTCAAACTTCGGTCTGAGGGAAGCTGCATGCTTTCTCATGTGCTCCGTGATACCATGCACATCTTTAAAGAAGCGCACATGGCGAAGCTGATTCACCTTATCATGACCGATCGTCTGGATCTTCAGCTGCTTCTTAATATCCTCCAGATTGTTCGCGGAAGTTGCAATCGCAGCCAGACCGGAACCCGGGAAGCTGATCTTGCTGGTCGAGCAGAACTTGTATACCATATCCGGATTGCCCGCGCGCTTGCACTCTGCCAGAATCTCGATCAGATGATCCTGATCCATATCATATAAATGATGTACACAGTAAGCGTTATCCCAGTAAATACGGAAGTCTTTTGCCGCCGGTTTTAATCTGGCAAAACGGCGTACCGTCTCATCCGAGTAGGTGATTCCCTGCGGATTGGAGTATTTCGGCACACACCAGATTCCCTTGATCGTCTCATCCTTGCTGACAAGCTCCTCCACCATATCCATATCCGGTCCTGTCGGAAGCATCGGAACATTGATCATCTCAATGCCAAAATATTCCGTGATGGCAAAATGTCTGTCATAGCCCGGAACCGGACATAAGAACTTCACCTTGTCAAGCTTGCACCACGGCGTATTTCCCATCACACCGTGTGTCATGGAGCGTGAAATCGTATCGTACATGATATTTAAACTGGAATTGCCGTAGATAATGATATTTTCCGGATTGCACTCGATCATATCGCCAATCAGCACTTTCGCCTCCTGGATTCCGTCCAGTACACCGTAGTTGCGGCAGTCCGTTCCATCCTCGCATGCGAGATCGGAATAGGACGAGAGAACATCCATCATGCCCATAGACAGATCCAGCTGTTCCTGGGATGGCTTTCCTCTGGACATGTCAAGCTTCAATCCCCGCTGCTGGAACTTCTTATATTCTGCTTCCAGATGTTCCTTCTCTTTTAACAGTTCCTCTTTGCTCATCTCCTGATATGACTGCATTGTTCCTTCCTCCTGCTATCTGTATATACATTTTATATGAACCTTATTTCTAAGGCTGCATCCCTTTTATTTTTTCAAAATATTCCCGGATTGTTTTCTCATAGCCGTTCTCCGACGGATGATAAAACATGCGGTCTGTCAGACCGTCCGGCAGATACTGCTGCTTCACATAATGATTCGGATAATCATGCGCGTATTTGTAACCGACGCCGTGTCCCAGCTTCTGTGATGACTTATAGTGTGCATCCTGCAGGTGCACCGGAATCGGTGCCGTCATGGTATCCCGCACCGCCGCCATGGCATCGCTGATGGCACAGACAGCGGAATTGCTCTTCGGTGCGCTCGCCACATAGGTCACCGCCTGCGCTAAAATGATCTGAGCCTCCGGCATACCGATGCGCTCCACCGCCTGTGCCGCCGATGTGGCGACCACAAGCGCCATCGGATCTGCATTGCTGACGTCCTCCGCCGCACAGATCATGATACGCCTTGCTATAAACTTGATGTCCTCTCCCGCATACAGCATCCGCGCAAGATAGTAGACTGCCGCGTCCGGATCGGAACCCCGCATACTTTTGATAAAAGCGGAGATCGTGTCGTAATGGTTATCCCCGGACTTGTCGTATTTGACCACACGCTTCTGGATACATTCACTGGCAACCGCAAGCGTGATGTGAATCTTTCCGTCCGCACTCCGCTCTGTTGTCAGCACGCCGAGTTCGATCGCCGTGAGTGCCGCGCGGGCATCCCCGTTCGCAACATCCGCCAGAAATTCCAGCGCATCGTCATCAATCACGGCATCGTAAGCGCCCAGTCCCTTTTCCCGGTCGTTTACCGCACGGAGAATCAATGTCCGGATATCATCCTTCGACAGACTCTTCAGTTCAAAAATGATAGATCTGGACAACAAAGCTCCGTTGACCTCAAAATACGGATTCTCTGTCGTTGCACCGATCAGAATGATCGTGCCGTCCTCCACGAACGGAAGCAGATAATCCTGCTGCCCCTTATTGAAGCGATGAATCTCATCGATAAAGAGGATCGTCTTCCTGCCGTACATTCCCTGGTTGTTCTTCGCCTGCGCGATCACTTCCTCCATGTCCTTCTTGCCGGCAGAAGTCGCATTGATCTGTAAAAACTCTGCGCTCGTCGTATGCGCGATCACTTTTGCAAGCGTCGTCTTACCGGTTCCCGGCGGACCGTACAGTATGATGGAACTTAGCTTATCCGCTTTGATTGCACGGTACAGCAGCTTATCTTTTCCTATAATATGCTGCTGCCCCACCATCTCATCCAACGTCGTGGGGCGAAGTCTGGATGCAAGCGGCGCCTCCGTTTCCTTTTGTTGTTCTCTCATATATTCAAATAAGTCCATGTCAAAACCTGCTTTCTGATGTATAAAAATTCCCGGTCACTGCCTTCCGGCGCATGTCCGTGCGCAGCGTACACTTGACCGTTTTGAATTTTCTTTATGTAAAACTTGCATTTTTTTAATGATTCGTGGTTTTAATCATGATTTTTCCAAAAAATATGACAGATTGCAACATCAAAATTGCATCACTTCTATTACAATACACGATATATGCCCTTTTTACAAGTAAAAATATGCATTTTCTCTGTTGTGCACGATTTTCCCCGGAAATCATTTTCTATACTGTAACAAATTGATCGGAGGGTTGCAAGTGAATCTGTAAATCTAATTCTAACGCTGTCATAAAATGTTTTTTATCCTTTACATCTTAAGTATGATACAATATAGTAAATCATAATGGAGGTTTTGAATTACATATGAAAAAGAATATGAACAAACAAAAAGTGTTAATATCAGTATTGGTAATGACAATAGGTCTATCACTTTCAGCGTGTGATTCTCAGAAAAATGAACCTGTAAAGGAAAACGAAGTAACTGAGACAGATCAGGTAACGTCATCTACTGAATCAACCGTACAAGAAGAAAGCGCAACAGAAACAATCGTTACGCAGGAAGAATCAAGTGAAACACCTAATAATGCAGAGGATTGGAAGCAGGCTTACATAGATTTTCTTCAGTCGGGTGCAATATTACCGGATGCAAGTAATCAGGGGCTGCAAATTCAAGATGCTGATGCTGCCACGTATGGAATAGTCGATGTAAATTTGGATGGAATTCCAGAGTTATTTTTATTTCCCGGATGCGCCGACTGGAGATATGATTTATATACTTATTATAATGGAACTGTAAAATTGGTGGACTGTAGTGCATCGGCAACCAGCCTTTTCCTCTATAACCTGGAGGGAACTCCATATTATCTGGGATTACAGGAGTCTTCCTATGGAAATGAGATTGATGTATGTACCATTGAGAATGGAGAACGTAAATTATTGTTGTCTTACAAGAGTGATTATCCATTATATGAAATGGGATTTCAGGATTCTTATACAGAAAATTATTACGTTGAAAATAATCCGGTAGATGAAGTGACATTTGAAGAAAGTGCGAAAAATATTTTTACAGACGAAGAATATAAAGCCCTCATGAATTTTGAAATCGAAACAACTGATCCAGTAGAAACGCCGGTAAAAGATTTATCTCTCATCGAAAATTATAAAAAAGCTTTTGAGAGTAATGATATTGCAACACACTTACAAATAGAGACAGATTCTGCAGATGAATCCGAAATAGCAGACTGGACCGTAATAGACGGCGTACAAGGGACAACCGATTGGAGCGAAATCGAAATTATAACTTACAAAAATGGTATTAAAGCAACCACCATATGTTATTGGGATGGCTCGGTGGAAACTTCATATGATGAAAAAACTACTGCTGCTCTCGCGAACTCCATAAAGCAATCCGCACCAACAACAGATAGTGATACCCCATAAACACTGATGCATCAGTAAATAACTCTGGTCAAGCCACAACACCTGCAACGTAAGTAACAGACATTCATGATTATGAACTAATGGCTACTTATTTCATACCATATCGGAGGAACTATCTTGAATTGTGAGAACAATTTTTCAAAAAAACTACACCAGCCTTTCGCATCCATCGTCTTATATTTGCGTGAGTTTCTTCCATACCTTATATGCATTAGCATTATAATTTTTCTGTTAAACAGCATACTCTCTATCGGTTCAATCAAAAGCGGATCTATGGAAGCCACATTAAGGACAGGCGATATCGTCATCGGTAACCGTCTTGCCTATATTGCCAGTGAACCACAAGCCGGAGATATTTTATTTTTTCATCTTAATGGAACCACCTATTGTAAACGCGTTATAGGAGTGGCCGGAGATAAAATTACTTTTTATGATGGTTATGTATACATCAACGACAAACAGCTCGATGAGAGTGCCTATCTGCCGGAAGATGTTGAGACGAACTGTACCGATACATTTGTTGTTCCTTCTCAATGTCTCTTTGTCATGGGAGATAATCGGGAGCTGTCTTTTGATTCACGTTTTTGGGATACCCCATATATTTCTGTAAATGATGTTATCTCCAAAGAACTGTTCAATCTTAGCGCAATCTTCCGGAATGCTTTATAGAAAAACAAGGCAGTTAATCTGCCTTGTTTTTCTTTGCTTTTCTTACTACGCTAATCGTTCTACCAATCACGCCGCCCGCGATCACAACAATGGCTACAACGCCAAATAACGGGATCGGGCAGGTCTGCGGAATGGTTTCTGTGTCAAGCACTTCCCCGCAGACGGTGCAGCGCAACTCCTTGGTTCCGGTTGAAAATGCTCCGGCACTCTTGGTTACTGTCCATTCGCCGTCATCGTGTCCGGTCGCCGGAATCGTCTCTTCGTATGTGTCCCCACAGACAGAACAGGTGTATGTCGTGCTTCCGTCCTCGGTGCAGGTGGCATCCGTTGTTTCCGTTACCTCGTAGGTATGTTCCGCCAGATCTGTCTCCTCGGTATAGGTGTCTCCGCAGACAGAGCATGTGTATGTTACGCTGCCAGCTTCGGTGCAGGTGGCATCTGTGCTGTCCGTTACCTCGTAGGTATGCTTACCGGTCGCCGGGATTGCTTCCTGCTTGGTTTTTCCTGTAAGGCTGTTCTTATATTCCGTGTACCCGTCCGTTGCGCACGTCGGATCTACTGTTGTGACTGCTTTCCATGCAGCTTCGATCTCCGCGTCCGTGTATGTTTTGGTGGAGCCGGTATCAGTTTTCTTAGAATCGGAGCTGTTGTCGGTTGTCGCTGCCGGAGTATCACTGCTTGATGAGCTGCTTGCAGAACTACTCGACTTCTGGGAAGTCGGTGTAAAGTCGGATGGGATCAGCCCGGCAGACTTCCAGGAATCTAAATACTGTAAACAATATCCCTTATTTAACACTTCTTCTAACTTTCCGGCAGAAATACCGCCCTGGGTAGCATAATAATTTACAGTATCTTCATCTCCGAAGCTTAAATAAGTATTTACCTGATCGTCTTTACTTCCCGCCTCCAGAGTCAATTCAGCCTTGTGGTCGATGTAGGTGAAGTTAGCCCACGCAGTCAATGTCATTGCTGTAAATAAGCCGACAAGTACATAAAAGCGTTTTGGTTTTCTTTTTCTTGAAAAATATTTCATAAAACAATCCTCCTCTTACTTATTGTATGCGCGTTTTACCTTGCGCCTGTATTTCTCTTTCTGGTACCCATATCTGTGATAAAGCCGGTATTCGGGGTTCTGCTGGATTGCAAAAACATTAAAAGTCCCTCTGAAACGAGCTTTTTTCCTTTTTTTCGGGCTTCGACTTGACACATAACGATCATTTAACTTAATAAGTGCAAGCAAGTTGCCATTCAAACTGCGAGGTTTTGCCTTTAATGGTACGCCATGCATACGTTTCCAGTTATTTGATTGTAGAGTTATACAGGTTATGTCTCTAATACGCAAACTACATTCTATAATCTATAATAAAAAGTTACTCAAAATATTTACTTGTTTTAAATGAAAAACTCTAGGGTTCGATCATTCTCAGATACTGAGAGATGTACAACCTAGAGTATTATTAACACATATCACAGTTACATTTGTATAATATATGTAATATAGCAAAAAGTCAACCTGCATTTGTATTTTTCCTATTACTCTGAATTCACTATGTTTATACGATAACAGGCGGTCTCTGATGTAGACTTATACCTGTTTCCACACTCCAGCATGTATTCTTTGCATCCATTTGGTACTGCGTAATAGCAATACAGGTCATTTTTCTTATTCCAATCGTATATAATATCATATGTCCTACTCGTACATGAAACACCATGATAAACCAGTCTGTTTCCATCCAGACCCTCAATTTTAATATTTGTATATAAGTCTTTCTGAGACTGCGATAGACTGTATTTTATAACATGCCAAGAGAATCCTTCTGGTGCTTCCATATATTTCCGCATAGATTTTCCCGAATTGCAATACGCTTTTATGATATCTATGGCATCCTCTCCTGTGTATAACTGCTCAACTGTGATTTCCCCACTTGATAAAGAGAATTCTGAATTTTTATCATACGCCAAATAAGTTCCTGTCATACCAACAGCTAACAAATGATAGATATCAGAATATTTATTTCCGATCTCTCCCTGATTATCCGCTATATCAAGTTTTCCCTTCCTGCCTGACACAGGCAAATCTGTATTTATATCAACATTAGACAATGCTGTGTGATCTGTAATGTTCAAAGACTTTGCGATATGTTCAAGCATTCTTTTCGTGTCAAAATCCAACTCAGAATAACATTCTCCTCTTGCGCCTACAAACATGGAGCATTCCACCCCACTAACAGATACATTTGCAAATTTTCCCACAAACGTACCACCCTGATTTTCTGTTACTGATACGTCACTTCGTACGGTATGAATTAACCGATACGCATCATTTTTGATTTTCATGTCATATTGGTCTGCTTTATCTTCCAAATTAAACCAGACACCATCTATTGGCTTTTCAGTAATTGTTTCCCCTATGTTTGTAGAATTCTGTAATCCGTAATCCGTCTGATTGTCAACAATCATTATAATCTGATCCATATCAAATAATAAATAGGTACTTTTCCCGTCACTATATACATACGTATATGTACCGTAATCCTCATCGTCTGAAATACCTGTAATAGCTGTAGCCTGCGTCAAATAATTTTTCGGCACATCAAATTCCACACCATTTACAGAAGTTATGACTGTATACTTTTCTTCCTGCATTTCATGTAGATAATGCAGGCAGCCAAACAAACTTATCATGCATACAGCCGTTATAACGGCAATCCATTTTTTCTTCATAGATCCTCTTAATATCTATCCTAAAATAATCTTATTATAGTCAGAATCTCTTACAGGCTAAATGTAGTTCTGCAATTCTTCAACCAGCTGATAAACTCTTGTCGCCGGGCATCTTTGAGATGGTGCAGTATCTCCATATGCTTCATATTGACGCTTAGCCCGTGCTATAGCAATGGGTGTTTTATCTCGAAGTACATCATAAATTGACTTCATATTTTTCTCATATTGACAATAACCCTTTAGCAATTCTCTGTATTTTTCTCTTCCCACATTAACAGACAGTTCCTGAAAATGAAGAAGGAACCATAACTCAATACACTCATTTGACCACGCTACCCGGTATTCGCGCACATCTTTCTTGCCTTCTGCACTGTATTGTGTATTGTCAAAATTATCCAACGGGAAATCATCTTTATCATACATGAGCCATACAACCTCCGCTTGAGGAAAATTTCTGGCAACATTTGCTCTTGCATACTCTAATAATCCTTTTGTGTTTCTGCCCGTTCCCTCTACTACCACAAACTTGCCCGTTGAAAACTCTCTATATTTTTCATTTATTACCTGTGCCATCGCTTCAATATAATATGGTTCCGTTTTTGTCCCTTCACTTACAATATAAGTATACGGCGGCAATACTATGTTCGTTTTCTTTTTCTTCTTTTGCATTTTTTTCTGGAGTTCATCTTGTTGTATCTTAAGTTCACTAAATTTCTTAGGTTTAAGACTCATTCGCAATCCTCCCAATTTATAATTTTTCGTATATATGGGTCGGCACCATAACGTCCCTCAAGGTATCGTTTGCCATATGCTTCATCATTTCTTATCATGCTTCCATCTGTTTTTCGAAATGCTACAAGTGAATATAATTTTGATGCCCCATACGGATTCTTTGCACAAAACCATATTTCATCTCTACGAAATACATCATGATTCATCGTCGTAATATCATGTGAAGTTAATAAGAGCTGTGCCCCATTTTTATTGCTTTCCGGATTTGTAAATAATTCTATTATATACCGCAGCAATTTCGGATGTAGTTTAGCATCAAGTTCATCAGCAATCATCAAATTTCCCTCTTCCAGACACCTGTTTATGGTTCCAAGACAGCTAAGCAGCTTTCTCGTACCGCTAGACTCTTCATCCAGACTGATCTCACACATTTTACCATTTTCCATTACATGTTTCGTATATACATCTTCTATGTTACCATCTATATCTTTTACAATGCGGATATCCTTAATTGCTATATCCATTTCTTCCAACATCTTAAATAACCATTTTCTTTTCTCTTTTGTTTTTGGTAATAATATTTTCTTCTCATTACGAGGGTTATCATAATTAAGCACTTTAATATCAAAGAACCAATTTACAACCGTATCAATACTTTCTATATCATAATTAATAGCAATATGTGAAAGTAAGGGCATAGTATCATTTACTTTTTCAACCGCAATATCTTCTATTTCCTCACCCAGAATGCATTCCTCATCCGATCGTTCAAATATAAGCCGCACGTCATTTGTTCCCGCTTTTTGTGCATATAAATTTTCAGATATAATTCTATTCTTTATTATCGCGAGCTGATAGTGCCATTTACTGCCTTTTGCCAAAAACATAATGTCAAATTTTGTAGGTAAATCCTTGTACTCCGGAGAAAGCTTATAGTATATTTCTTTCGACCCTGTCGAAGATAACCTTCGTATAACATTTTCATACTTTTCCTCCTCATCGTGCAGTTTTGTCAGCACTATAACCCGCAATATAGTGTCTCTCAAAAAATTTAAAGCCTCCAATACTGTCGATTTACCACCTCCATTAGGTCCGTAAATAGCTATAACAGGCACAAGTCGCTCCCCGGCACTTTCATCAATCAGCAAACTGCTTTCATGCTCATTTATTCTCTCCGCAGTAAAATCAAGCATTGCTTCTTTTGAAAATGCTTTATAATTTTCAAATGTAAATTGACATATCATAAAATATCTCTCCTTCGATTTTTTCTCTTCAATTTCATATAATATATTATATTATCACCATTTCCCCCTATTTTCAATGCGCATCAGGTGATTTTTTCTCGCAATTTTAGTATCATATAAAATAATATTTTCCATTTAGATAAACAGCGCGGACAAACTTTGCCCGCGCTGCACTTTCGCGTCTCACTCCAGCAGAATCTCCTCCACCGTCACAAATGTATACCCCTGCGTCTTCAATTCATCGATGATCTTAAACGCGGCCAGCACGGACGACTCCGACGCATCATGAAGCAGAATAATATCATTCTCCTCGACATCCCCCAACACGCGCTGCGCAATGACCGATGAGTTGCTCGTCGCCCAGTCTTTCGGATCGACATCCCAGAGCACCTCAATCATTGTCGTCTCATAATCCAGATTCGGTTTCCAGCACCCGAACGGCGGCCGGATATACTCCGGGAACACGCCGATAATTTCATGAATCGCTGCATTCGTCTTATCCACCTGCTCGATCGCCGCCGCATCGGTCAGATTGCTCAGATTGACATGTTCATAGGCGTGTGTTCCAATCAGATGTCCGCCCTCATGGATTTTCTTCACAATCTCCGGATACTGCTCCACTTCTTTTCCCAACAGAAAAAACGTGGCGCTCACACCACGTTCCTTCAATCCCGAAAGAAGCTCCTCCGTATAGTCCGGATTAGGTCCGTCATCAAATGTAATTGCCACTTTTTTTGCCAATTCATCCATCGCCATCGCCTCCCTGGCCTCTGTTGGCACACGCAGGGATACCTGCATGTAAAAAGCTGCACAACACCCCGCCGCCATACATGCCATTCCTGCCGTCACCCAGATCAGTCTGCCTCTTTTCTTTTTATTATAAAACCAGCTTCCTGCTATCCGCACTTCTACTCTGACCTTTATGCTCTGTCACTTAGAGTATATTCCGAAAAGCGCGATGCTATCACTTCATTGCCGAAAACGCTCACATAAACTGATTGCCGCCCGGCTCCTGAACGTCATAGTAATCTCTGAAATAATCGTAGGGATCATTATAGTAATCGTAGCCGCCACTGCCATCACCGTCATACCATCCGTCGTTTCCGTCACCGTCATACCATCCGTCATTTCCGCCACCGTCATACCATCCGTCGTTTCCGCCGCCATCATAACTGCCATTTCCATCGCCGTCGTACCATGCATCACTTCCATCGCTGTCATAGCTGTCATCATACTGATCGTATAGGAGATCTTCGTATGTAATCCCCGCATTTGTCATTCCGAACCACATGGCAAGATATAAAACGACAGAAAGCACCATTGAGATCGCCGCTGTAATGATTCCACCGATTGCAAGACCATGCTCCTTATTTTTCGTGATCTGAATGATTCCGAAAATAATCGCCAGAATTCCCGTCACCCAGTTGATGCAGGTACAAAACAGCAGCACAGACACGATTCCAAGTATGAGCGATGCAATGCCATATCCTCTGCCGTCCCCTTTCTGTTTCTGCTGCGGCATTCCCGGATTTACTCCTTCCGGCGCCACGGCAGCCCGCTCAAACGCCAGACGCGGCGCGCCGTTTGCCAGATGAATCACCCCGCAGTACACAAATCCGTTTTTTTGCAGAAGATGCTGCATAATGCGGTTGTCCTGATGCGTGTCAGCCCTAAGACTGCTGCAGCCATGCATTTTTGCCTGCTCGGCACACCAGGAAAAGCAGATTCCCGCCACGCCGCGGAGCCGTCCGGCGGATGCCAGCCGGTGCACGGTTCCATAACTTCCATTCGTGCGCCACATCCCCTGCCCAATCTGCCGGTAGGTCGGATCCTCCCCTTCTATATAGGAAAACACAGCCTCAATCACGCCATCCCTGTCAACTACATAACTGACTCCGCGTGCGATGTCCTCCTCAATCAACGCTCTGGACGGATACCCCTCCACCCACTGGTTGGGGTTGCCGGACGCGTGCATATACTGCACCGCCCTCGCATATATCTGCATGATCTGTTCCAGATCCTGTATGGCTGCTCTGCGAATCATCATCTGACTGTTCCTCTCTTTTCTAACCTCTCATCCACCGGATGTTCTGCAATATACTTTTCCAATATCTCAGCGGCATCCCCGACAAGTTCCTTGCAGGGGCGCTTTTTATAATACTCGGCAGTCCGTTCCTTCGGTGTCGGTTCTTCCCGCTTTACCGATAAACCAAGCAGTTCCCGACAGACAATCGAACCGTTTTTTTCCTCAAACGCCTTCGCCAGTTCCTGGATTCTCGCATAGTGTGCCGCTTTTTCCTCCCGGGCGCCCGGGTCGTCATAGCCGTATAATATGCCCACCGTAAGAAACATCCCGCTGACCGCTCCGCACACCTCGCGCAGTCTTCCCATTCCGCCGCCGAAAGACGAGCTGAGTGCCGCCGCCGTGTGCGTATCCATTCCATGTAAATCCGAAAACGCCAGAAATACCGACTGCGCACAATTATATCCTTCTTCAAACAGTGCCATCGCACGCTCTCTTCTCATCCCATTCCCTGCCTCACATTTCTTTCAGAATACCTTAACTATATAACTTTTCCTACATTTTCTCAACGATTATGTTATAATAGTTCCAATCTCAAAACAGGAAAGGAGCGGAACTTTGGTTCCAGACACACATGAGTACATTGAACCTTACCCTGCTCACAGATCTCTATGAGCTGACCATGATGCAGGGATATTTTAAAAATCATAATCAGGATGTTGTCGTCTTTGACGCCTTCTACCGCAACAATCCCTGCGACGGCGGTTATTCCGTCTGCGCAGGTTTAGCGCAGGTCATCGACTACATCGAGAATCTGCATTTTGACGCGGACGACATCAACTATCTGCGCAGTCTGAAAATATTTGACGAAGATTTTCTGGAATACCTGAGCAATTTCAAATTTTCCGGCGACATCTACGCCGTCCCGGAAGGCAGCCTGATCTTCCCGAGAGAACCTCTGGTAAAAGTTGTCGCTCCCATCATGGAGGCACAGTTAATCGAGACTGCCATCTTAAATATCGTCAACCACCAGTGTCTGATCGCGACCAAGGCCGCCCGCGTCTGTTACGCGGCCAAGGGCGATAATGTCATGGAGTTTGGTTTACGGCGCGCACAAGGTCCGGATTCCGGTACCTACGGTGCCAGAGCTGCCGTAATCGGCGGCTGCAACGGCACTTCCAATGTTCTCGCCGGTCAGATGTTCCATGTGCCGGTACTCGGCACACATGCCCACAGCTGGATCATGAGTTTTCCGGATGAGTACACGGCTTTCCGCAAATATGCTGAGCTCTACCCGTCCGCATGTATTCTGCTCGTGGATACCTACGACACGTTAAAATCCGGTATTCCGAATGCCATCCGTGTCTTCACCGAGATGCGCGATGCCGGTATTCCGCTGACTTATTACGGAATCCGCATGGACAGCGGCGACCTTGCCTACCTCTCCAAGCAGGTGCGCAAAATGTTAGATGAAGCCGGTTTTCCGGACGCCGTGATCTCCGCTTCCAACGACCTTGACGAATACCTGATTGAAAGCTTAAAACTGCAGGGCGCAGCCATCAGCTCCTGGGGTGTCGGCACCAATCTGATTACCTCGAAGGACAACCCTGCCTTCGGCGGTGTCTACAAGCTTGCCGCCATCCGCACCACGGACGGAAGTTTCCAGCCGAAGATCAAGTTATCTGAGAATGTAGAAAAAGTCACGAACCCCGGCAACAAGACATTTTACCGCGTCTATGATAAAAAGACCGGCAAGATCAAGGCCGATCTCATCTGCCTGTACGATGAGACATTCGACGAGAGCGAAGACTTAAAGCTGTTTGATCCGAACGCTCCCTGGAAAAAGACGAGACTCCCGGGAGGAAGCTACACTCTGCGCGAGATGCTGATTCCGGTAATAAAGGCCGGAAAAACCATCTACACCTCGCCGGGCGTCATGGAGATCCGTGAAATCTGTAACCATGAAAAAGACACCATCTGGGATGAGACCAAGCGTTTCGTCAACCCGCAGGAGATCTACGTCGACCTCTCCCAGAAGCTCTACGATATGAAAACAGCCCTCTTAAACGAGATGAGTATGGATTCTTAATCGCAGGCAATCCCTGCTCTATATCCGAAAGAGTATATTTCAAGCAATGTATGTGCATAAAGTTCCAGAATGTAACCGGCAGCAACATTCTTTGAAGCAAAATTCGAGTGTTTCTTCCATGCCGCGTCCGGTATCCAATTCTGTGTCTTTGCCACGCTTTGACAATCCACAGGGCGTGTCCGACAACCCGCAGACAATGAGCGGACTTTTTAGTGGCGCTAATGCCACTTCTTCACAGACAATATAAAACCGCGCGAACCGAAACTCGTTGGCATCTGCTATTGAAAATAAGGCAGATGCCAATTCAAACATCGGCTTCGCGCGGTTATGTTTTGTTCATCAGTGGCAATAAGCGCCACACAAAAGTCCTAAAATTGTCTGCCGGCTTGCGGACACATCCTGCGGAGTGCTCAAAGCTTGGAAAGACACGGATCATCAAAGATGCCGGACGCGGTGTGGTTAGAAATACCGGATTTTGCGCTTAGAATGTTGCTGCCGGTTACATCTGGAACTTTAAGATCATGTATTTCCTCAAAAATCTCTCCCGGACACAGAGCAGGGATTCCCGCTAGTTGAAGCCGACCACCTTCTGTGAAAGCTTATATGCCGCAACGGAGATCTTTCTTCCGCCTTTTCCCGGCAGATTCATCGTATTGCCAAGGATGCCCGCACGCAGATGGTGGAACAGGCGGATATCTTTTTCTTTAATATATTTCCAGAGTTCTCTCTTCTTCTCCAGATTCTCCTCCGTGCCGGAGCGGATCAGCATGATCGTCGAGATGACTGTGATGATCTCCAGATAGTTGAACATATAATGTCTGAGCTTGCGGTTCGGGATTTTCCACAGGTCAAACGCATCGACCATAATCTTATTCACACGGATCTGCTGGTCAATGCGGGAAATCATCACCCGCTCATTGACGGACTGATCGTCTCTTCCGATAAAATACCGGTAAAAATCCACATCCATATAATAGAGTGTCCGCACACTCGGAAGCGGCTTGTATACATAGATGTTATCCACATAGAAGGTGTGTTTCGGCAGTTCCAGTCCACACTCCACCAGAAGCTTCGTGCGGTAGATCACGGAATGCATGAGAATATACTGTCCCTTGCGAAAATGTCCGGCTTCCTTCCAGGTAAATATCCGGTCTTTCGGAAAATTGGAGCAGCGCATGACTTTTTTATGCTTCACTCCCTCTTTCTCATACACATAATTAGCAATAAACATATCCAGCACTCTGTCGCCGCCGGAAATCTCTCGTAACTTATCCAGAATCTTGCGGTAAGCGTCCAGATCCACCCAGTCATCGCTGTCCACTACCTTAAAATAAAGTCCGGTGGCATTACGGATACCCGCATTGACCGCCTCGCCGTGGCCGCCGTTCTCCTGATGAATCGCCCGGACAATCCCCGGATACTTTTTCTCATACGCATCCGCAATCTCTGCCGTGCGGTCATGCGATCCGTCATCCACGATCAAAATCTCCACATCATCCCCGCCCGGAAGCAGCGACTCGATACACTTTTCCATATATGCTTCCGAATTGTAGCACGGAATCGCAAATGTCAACAATTTCATTTTCTAATCTCTCCTTTATCTCCGCTCAGAAAAACCCGGCTTTCTTCACCAAAAGCAGATTTTCCGTCACACTCTTACAATCTGTCTGCCAGTTCCATGGCGCGCTTCACCATCGCGTCGATGTTGTAATAACGGTACTCCGCCAGCCGTCCGAGCAGATGAAAATGCTCCATGCCCGACGTGAGCGCCCGGTATTTTTCGTACAGCGTCTGATTTTCCTCATTCAAAATCGCATAGTACGGAATCTCTCCCTCTGCTCCCGTATACGCAAACGGATACTCCTTCACAATCGTTGTGCCGTCCGTATCCTTTTGCCCGGTCAAGAACTTGAATTCCGTGATGCGGGTAAAATCCTCACTCACCGTGTAATTGACCACACTGTGTCCCTGATAAGACGCTCCGTCGTAATGCTCAAACCGGAAATCCAGCGAACGGTACGGCAGTCTTCCATACCTGCATGCAAACAGTTCGTCCAGCGCACCGGTGTAGATAACGTCGCCGTCGAATTTTTCACCGTCAAAATAAATCTCATTGCCCGCAAAGCGCATGCGGCTTAAGCAGTCCGTGCCGCACTCCACCGTGATCCCCGGATGGGAAAGCATCTTCTCAAACATTTCCGTAAATCCGTTCGCCGGCACTCCCTGATATTTATCCTGAAAATATCGGTTATCATAGGAGATTAACACCGGGACACGCCCTGTGACCTCCGGGCTGATCTCCTCCGGCTTCTGCCCCCACTGCTTCATCGTGTAATATAAAAATACATTCTCATACACATACTGTGCAATCTCGCGGATATCCGCATCCTCGTTCCCGCGCAGCTTCATGATCGGCACACGCGAACCCTCGCCGTAGGTTTCGATCAGCTTTTGCTCCAGCCGGTCGGCTTTCTCCTTATCATATACCATATGTAACGTATTTAAGTTAAACGGCACCGGAATCAGCTGATCCCCGACCTTTGCGACCACCTCGTGCCCGAACAGGTACCAGTCCGTAAAACGCGATAAATATGCAAACACTTCCTCCAGACCTGTGTGAAAAATGTGCGGTCCGTAATTATGAATTAAAATGCCATGGGCATCTTTCTCATCGTAACAATTTCCCCCGATATGCGGTCGGCGTTCCATGACAAGGACACGCTTTCCTTTTTCCTCTGCCAGCTTTCGCGCTGCCACCGCTCCGGCAATTCCAGCTCCAATGACAATACAATCGTACATGTCTCCTCCGTTCTGCGGTACTGCCCGCATTGTCTTAACATTGACCTGTTTCATTATACAGGATTTTCCACAGTACGCCAATTTATTTTTTCCTTAAGGTTTTCTAAACAAAAGTCCCTGTCATCTATTTGTTCATATTTTATTTACAAAATACTAATAAACTTGGCATACGCTGGTCATATTTCCATTTTATAGTATAGATAAAGTTAAGACAGCAAGTTAAATTTTTCATAGAACTTTTTCATTCCTGACAAGTGCTTGTCAGGTCACCTTGCTTAGAAATAGGCAAGGTTCCTCCCAGCAGATAGTGAATTTTTTCACTTTCCATACACACAATCTTTTTCATATGAAAAGCCGGTGCATTGCACCGGCTCCCTCTTTTTTACAAACCTTTTTATCTTTTCTCTTCTTCATCAAATTCCTTTTTTAAGTAACCCGCATATGCCGAAAATGCCGACGGAATGGCATAACGCTCCCTCGCATCCCAGGCATCCACAAAAATCAGTCCGCCTTCCCCGTCCGCTTTTTCTTCCGGGGTGCGCCCATTTCCTGACTCCGGTTCCCCTTCTGCGGCAAAGCCGGCTTCCTCTACCAGAATGGCATATCCGCTCATCCGCCACTCGATATGGGAAAATATGTGCTTTGCATCCGCAAGCTTCTCAATTCGCAGCGGAGCAAACTGCTGTTCCTTTACATAGGAAAGGACTTCCTCCGCGCTCAATGCACCGGACAGATTCGGCAGTTCATACAGCCCGGCGAGCAGCCCCTTCTTCGGGCGCTTGCGGATTGCCACCTTTTCTCCATCCCGAATGACAAGCACCGTGCGCTCCTCAATCCGCCGTGCCTTCGCCTTGCTTTTTACCGGAAAATCCATCATGCGCCCCTGTGCTCTCGCAAGACACATCTTACTCCACGGACATTCCTCACAGAGAGGTGCGCCGTTCGGCACACAGACTGTCGCCCCAAGCTCCATCATCGCCTGGTTGAACGCGCCGGGAACATTTTCATCGCGAAGGGCACGCCTAAGCTCCTCCGGAACCGTAAGATCCTGCATCATCTCCCCCAGCTGTGCTTCCACCGCACTGCGGAACGACTGTTTCATGATGTCGGTATCGTCCGCCGCCACACGCGTCAAGATCCGCAGCACATTTCCGTCTACCGCAGGCACCGGTATCCCATAGGCGATCGATGCGATGGCACCCGCTGTGTAGGAACCGATCCCTTTTAATTCCAGAAGCTTGCCATAATCCGCCGGAAGCACTCCGCCATACTCCTCCGTCACGGTAACTGCGGCCTTCTGCATATTTCTCACGCGGTTGTAATAGCCAAGCCCCTCCCAGAGCTTCATCAGCTGATCCTCCGGACAGGCTGCAAGCGCTGCCACATCCGGCAATGCTTTTAAAAAGCGCTCATAATACGGCTTTACCGCCTCCACTCTGGTCTGCTGCAGCATGATTTCCGAGACCCACACGCGGTAAGGCTCCGGTCTCTCACGCCACGGGAGCACCCGCGCATGATCCAAAAACCACACGAGTAGGGGCTCTGCCAACTGATTCAGATGATAATTATCCAGCATTCTCTTCTCCGTCTCTACTGTCACACATTCTGTTCCAGATCAAACTGCGCCACAAATGCCGCAATTTTTTCCAGACATTTCTTTATCACATCCTTGGAATACGCATAGGAACACCGGATGTATCCCTCGCCGCAGCTTCCAAAGGCATCTCCCGGTATCACCGCCACCTTCTGCTCCTGCAAAAGCCGGCTACAGAATTCCATCGAGGTGAGCCCGGTCTCTTTGATCGACGGGAACACATAGAACGCTCCCTCCGGCTCAACCACCTTAAGTCCCATCGCCCGGAATCCGTCCACCATCAGGTGGCGTCTCTCGTCATACTCCTGGCGCATCACATCGATCTCCTCGTCCCGCACCGGACTCGTGAGCGCTTCCAATGCCGCATACTGTGAAGTCGTCCCCGCCGACATCGTCGTGAACTGATGGATCTTGTTCATATGGAAAATGACCTCCGCCGGCCCCGCCGCGATACCCATACGCCATCCGGTCATTGCAAACGCCTTTGAAAAACCGTTTAGAACCACGCAGCGCTCATACATATCCGGCAGCGCCGCGATCGACACATGCTTTCTGCCGTAGGTGAGCTCTGCATAGATCTCGTCCGTAATCACAAAGAGGTCATGGGCGAGCACCACCTCGCGGATCGCCTCCAGATCCGCCTTTTCCATGATGGCGCCCGTCGGGTTATTCGGAAAAGAGATGAGAAGCACTTTTGTCCGCCCTGTGATCTTTTCCCCCAGTTCCTCCGCCGTCAGACGGAATCCGTTCTTCGCCTGCAGCGGAATCGATACCGGAATTCCCCCGCACAGCTCCACGCAGGGAACGTAGGACACATAGGCGGGTTCAACCACCAGCACTTCGTCTCCCGGATCCACCAGCGTACGCAGCGCCAGATCAATCCCCTCGCTTGCACCCATTGTAATAAGGATCTCATCCGCCCGGTCATAGTGCAGATCGAACTTTTCCAGATACTCCGCTGCCGCCGCACGCAGCTCCACGGTACCGCGGTTGTCGGTGTACTTCGTCTCGGCGCGCCGGATGGAGGCGACCGCCGCCTCCCTGACATGCTCCGGCGTCTGGAAGTCCGGCTCCCCGACGCCAAGAGACAGAGCCCCGTCCATGGTATTTGCAATATCGAAAAAATCCTTAATACCGGAATCCGGCATCTCCACAACAACTTTTGACAGATAAGATCTCTTTGTGCTCATATGTATGACTCCTTAGTAACGTATTCATTTTAGGACTTATTATACCCCCTTTCTTTCCAAATGAAAATACTGTTTTCTATTGACAAATTTTAGAAAACGCTGTACTCTAATATTAGTAATTTGTTAATTTTTTATCAAACTGTTCAGGAGGGTTTTAGAATGAGTGAATTTAACAATTTGAAATTGGAAATCGCTGACCAGACTGCTGTTCTTTCCATTTCCAGACCGGCAGCTCTTAACGCATTAAACAGTGAGACTCTTGACGAGTTAAACACGGCTCTGACTGAGATCGAAGCTATGGACGATGTCAAGGTTGTCATCTTAACCGGCGGTCCGGACAAGAAGGGCAACGAGTTCAAGTCTTTCGTTGCAGGCGCTGATATCTCCGAGATGGTGAACTTCACCGCTCCGGAAGCAAGAGCATTCGGCATCAAGGCTTCTGTTCCATTTTTCAAGTTAATGAATATGCGTCAGGTTACCATCGCGGCTGTCAACGGCTTTGCTCTCGGTGGCGGATGTGAGATCGCTATGGCATGTGATATCCGTATCGCATCCGACAACGCTGTTTTCGGACAGCCGGAGTGCGGTCTTGGTATCATCCCTGGATTCGGCGGTACACAGAGACTTGCCCGTCTGGTTGGTATGGGACGTGCCAAAGAAATGATCTTTACCTGTGACAATATCGATGCCAACGAAGCATACCGCATCGGCCTTGTAAATAAGGTTGTTGCAAAAGAAGATCTGATGGCTACCGCAAAGGCTATGGCTGCAAAGATCATCTCCAAGGGAAGCTACGCAGTCTCCGTTGCCAAAGCAGCAATCAACAACGGCTACGACATGGACATCAAGAATGCCGTTGAGATGGAGGCAAACCTCTTTGGTGTTGTCAACGACACACATGACAAAAAAGAGGGAATGGGCGCATTCCTTGAGAAGAGAGCTGCCAATCTGACAGATTTCTAAACATCGTACACCAGGACTTGACGTTTGGTTCTAAAAACGCTACCATATTTTATAGAAAGACAGCCGGCTATCTTTAGCCGGCTGTTCTGGTATCAGCATACAATACATAGAAAGGTGGTTTTGATATGTTTGACAAAATCATTGGTTTCATCGGTGCCGGCAACATGGGCAGCGCCATGATCGGCGGCATCTTAAACGCCTCCCTGGTAACCACAGGGCAGGTGATCGCCAGTGCACACTCCAAGGAGACGCTTGACACCATTCACAGCCGGTTCTCCATCGAGACGACACTCTCCAATGAGACCGTCGCCGAACGCAGCGATATTCTGTTTCTCGCCGTCAAGCCGAACAAGTTTGATGAGGTGATTCCGCAGATCGCCCCGCATGTGAAGAGCAGCTGCATCATCGTCTCCATCGCTGCTGGCAAGACCATTGCTGCCATCGAAGAGGCGTTTGGCAAAGAGATCAAGCTCGTTCGCGCCATGCCAAACACACCTGCCCTCGTCGGCGAGGCAATGAGCGCCCTGTGCGTCAATGCACACGTTACCGAAGCCGAGCTTTCCGAAGTGCAGGCGATTTTCAACTCCTTCGGAAAAGCAGAAGTCGTGCCGGAAAGCCTTATCGACGCCGTTGTGGGCGTGTCCGGTTCCTCTCCTGCCTATGTCTATCTGTTTATCGAGGCAATGGCAGACGCCGCCGTTGCTGACGGCATGCCGCGG
>ULXS01008059.1_pt1 | contig 21097 bp, 23 predicted proteins | sample 1961421 | NCBI WGS metagenome assembly ULXS01 (sample SAMEA4835842, study PRJEB28245) | human gut metagenome | biome: gut microbiome; material: fecal sample | place: Denmark | collected 2008
AGCTAAATGCTGTTAAAGAAATTTTGATGCGTTTTCTCTGCTCTGTTTTTAGAAATGTGTGAAAAAACGTTCTGAAAATAATGGGGTTTACATGGAAATTCTTCACCCTGCCTCACTGCTTCCGTCCATGGAGCGCGGACAGGACTTTGACGTCACGGCGGTCAAGGACTTGTTTCAAGGCAGCATGGAAACGCAGATGACCCTGCTGAGGATGACCGACCGCATCTGCGAGGATTTGAAGGCGCGTATCGGGATAGACCGTGCTAAAGGCACTTACCCCGGCTATTACTACATGAGAAAGACGTTGGGCGAGTTCATCCCGTGGCAGTTCAAGACGAAGGACATCGCTTTCGGGCAGCTTACCGAACAGTTCATCCACGATTACCAGAACTATGTGATGGACGTGAAAGGCTTGGCGGTGGACACGGTGCGCCATTACCTCGCCATCCTGAAAAAGGTATGCCGCATAGCCTACAAGGAGGGATATGCCGAAAGATGCCATTTCGCCAATTTCACCCTGCCTCAAAAGACAGAGCGGACACCGAGGGCGTTGAGCCGAGAGGACTTCGAGAAAATCCGTGATGTGGAGATACCCGCATGGCGCACCACACATATACTCGTCCGCGACCTTTTCCTGTTTGCCTGCTATACGGGAACCGCCTATGCGGATGTGGTGAGCGTCACCCGTGAGAACCTCTACACGGACGACGATGGGAGCCTCTGGCTGAAATATCGCCGCAAGAAGAACGAGCTTCGGGCAAGCGTGAAGTTGCTGCCCGAAGCACTCGCCCTAATAGAGAAATACCATGACGACAACCGCCCGACGCTGTTCCCGATAATATACCATCCAAACCTCCGCCAACATGAAATCGCTCGCCGTTCTTGCAGGGGTGAGCAGTACCTTGTGCTATCATCAGGCACGTCACTCGTTCGCCTCGCTGATTACGCTGGAAGCCGGAGTGCCGATTGAAACCATCAGCCGGATGCTGGGCCATTCCGACATCCAGACTACGCAGGTCTATGCCCGTGTCACCCCGAAGAAGCTCTTTGAGGACATGGACAAATATATAGAGGCGACCAAGGACTTGAAACTTGTTTTGTAAACAATTAAAATCAGTAATCTAAAAACATCATAACTATGCGCAGTACATTTTCCATATTACCGTATATCAACCGAAACAAGGTGAAGGCAGACGGCACGACTGCCGTCCTGTGCCGCATCACCATAGACGGCAAGAGTTCCACGATGGCGACGGGCATCTATTGCAGGCCGGAAGACTGGAACAGCAAGACGGGAGCCATCCGCACCGTCCGCGAGAACAACCGCTTGCAGGAGTTCCGCAAATCCGTAGAGCTTGCCTACGATGAAATATTGAAGAAACAGAACGTGGTGAGCGCCGAACTGCTGAAAAACACATTGGCGAAAAGGGCGGTAATCCCCACCAAGCTGTTGCAGATGGGCGAAAGGGAACGAGAACGTCTGCTCGCCCGTTCAAAGGAGATAAACTCCACGTCCACCTACCGCCATTCGGGATATTATCAGAAATATCTGAAAGAATACCTCACCTCGTTGGGCAAGGAGGACATTGAGTTCACCGACATCACGGAGGATTTCGGCAATTCCTATAAAGCCTTTCTGAAACGCTACAAGAACTTCAGTCCGTCACAGACGAACAAGTGTCTGTGCTGGCTGAGCAAGGTGGTGTACCTTGCCGTGGACTACGAGATACTCCGCGCCAATCCGTTGGAGGACATGGAATACGAGAAAAAGCCTGCACCGAAGCACAGGCACATCAGCCGTGCGGAACTGAAAAACATCCTTGAAACTCCCATGCTCGACCCCATGCAGGAATTGGGGCGCAGGGCATTCCTGTTTTCGACGTTCACCGGTTTGGCGTATGTGGACATCATGCTGCTTCATCCGCACCATATCGGCAGGACGGCGGACGGCAGGCGTTACATCCGCATCAACCGCAAGAAGACCAACGTGGAGGCGTTCATCCCCCTGCACCCGATAGCGGAACAGATACTCGACCTCTACAACACCACGGACGACACCAAGCCCGTCTTTCCGCTTCCGAGCCGTGACGAGATGTGGTTCGAAATACACGAATTGGGCGTTGCGATAGGAAGGGAAGAAAACTTGTCCTACCATCAAGCCAGACACTCCTTCGGAACATTTTTGATTTCGGAGGGAATACCCATCGAAAGCATCGCCAAGATGATGGGCCACTCCGGTATAAGAACAACCCAGCGGTACGCGGAGGTTACGGACAAGAAAATTTCAAAGGACATGGACAACCTGATAGCGGTCAGAATGATGTACGGAACAGGCAAATGGTACAAAAGGCAAGAATTGCCAAAAGAAACAGACTTTGATAATGGGCAATAGGGTAATGAATATGGAACGCGGAATCATCACAATCACGGAAAACGGGGCGGTCGCTATGCCGACCGCTCCCGTATGGATGACGCAGCAGGAAATGTCCGATGCGTTCAATGTGTTCGGTTGCTATGTCCGCAAGGTCATTGCTGCCATCTACAAGAACAAGGAACTGTCGGAGGAAGAAACGGTGCGCCATGTCAGGCAGGACGGAAGGATAAGCTATGATGTGTTCAGCCTTGAAGTGGTGGTCGCCGTCGCTTTCAAGCTGCGGAGCAGGGAATGTATGGCTTTCAGACGGTTCGTTGTGGAATGCCTGACTACGAGCCGCAATAGCAAGCCGATAAACCTTTTCTTTTCGCTCTCTCCATATAAATGGTTTGAGAGTGAACAATTAGAAAAGGTGAAAGGAAGAACAGCCGACAACAGGCAGGAAAGGCAAATTCTCCGTTGTCGGCTTCTTCATCATGGGACGGCAGGCATTATGTGCCGACACGCCTGAATGCTTCGCGGTAATTGGCGGCAAGCATCTTTTCGATGTCCGATTCCTTGTAGAGAATCTTTCCACCCAACTGATAGTAAGCAATCATCCCGTTGTTGCGGTAGTCCTGCAAGGTGCGGCGGCTCACTTTCAGCCGTGCCGACACCTCCCTGTCCGTCAGGAAGCGTTCGCCGCCCAATGTCGGACGGCTGTTTGCCACGAGATTCTCGATGCCGTCCAGCAGACGGTCAAGCGTGTCGCCGAACTGGGCGACCAGCGCATGGTTCTTGGTTATCATTTCACTCATTGTCACGTTGGATTTAGTGGTAAGACAATAATAATCAAACGACTCTGTCCGTCCGTTTGCCCTCAATTAGTTTTACGATGCTCAGCACATCCTCCGGCTTGTAAAACACCTTGTGGTTAATCTGCGAATAGGCCAGCGTGCCGTTGTCGCGTAGCGTCTGCAACGTGCGCGGACTGATGTTCAACTGCTGGCAGACTTCCTGGTTGTCCATCCAGCGGTTTAATGACTTGCCGCCCTGCTTGGCAAGGAGGGCATCCACACGTTCCGCGAAACGGCTGAACTTCGCCGCCATTTCCTCGAATGCCTCTTTCTGAATAATCAAAATTTCCATTGTCGATACTGCTTTTAATGTTGATACTTGGTTTTTGCCTGCAAAGTAAATCGGTATTCTCCGTAATGAGATGGATATGCGATTAGGTGGCAGCTTGTGGCATTTTGCTGTCCCAATCTTTCATACTCTGGGAATATCGTTTTGCATGGCAACGCAAAGTAAAGACAAGGTTGGCAAAAGCCAATCACCTTGTGCATGCGTGGAAGCATTTGGCACCGATATGGAAGCCTGTGGCGTTATTATATGAAGTGACACTGCAAAATGGTTGCAAAAGCTAAATTGTAAATAAAGCTATTTCATTCGTGACCTTATCCTGCTTAAACTTGTCTGCGTAATGCCAAGATACGAGGCTATGCTGCCCAATGGCAGCCGTTGCAAGAGTTCCGGATCCATCTCAACCAGTTGCCTGTAACGCTCTGAGGCGATAGCTGAGAGCATGGAGATTAATCGTTGTTCAGTCTCCAAAAGTTCCATTTCCGCATACCGTCGTCCCCAATTAGCAATATGCAAATCTTCCAAAAACAATTCCTGCAATTTCTTCCTCTTCAAGACATACAGAACAGAATCCTCCATCAGTTCCATTGTCTCATATCCAGCCTCGTCGTTTACATATCCTTTCATAGAAACAATGGTAGCACCTTCCTTGCCTATCCAAAACGTAATTTCTTTTCCGTCAACATAAGTAAAAGCCCTGACAATACCCTGTTTAATGAAAAATATATCTTTCTCTACCTTGTTTATTTCCAATATATGAAATCCTTTAGGCAATGTAATCTCTGACATACAACGATGCAATTTGTCTAAAGACTTTTCAGGCAGAGGGTATCTTAAACTTAAAATCTGTTCCAGTTTCATACTCCATCAACACTTATCACCCTGCGAAGGTAACAAAAAGATGCGTCATAAATCAGGAAGCATGTCTCTTTTTGTCAAATGCGAAATCATTTTTTGCCAAATGTAAAAAGGTTTAGTGTAAGATGTACCTACTTTTGCATCAAACTTTAACACGGAATAATATGGAACATGATTTTTTGGAGATTATTAAGACGCGACGCAGTTGTCGTAAATTTCAGGACAGACAAATTTCTCGCGTGGAATTGGATGCCGTACTTGAAGCAGGAACTTACGCACCTTCAGCAGGAGGGCGCCAAAGTGCGTTTATCGTAGCTGTGCAGAATAAAGAGCAGCGCAAAAAACTGGCTGCAATGAATGCGGCAGTAATTGGATCCAAATCAAATCCTTTTTACGATGCTCCCACTTATGTATTGGTTTTTGCTCCCTCAAATGCTCATACTGCTATCGAGGATGGAACTTGTGTGCTTGAAAATATGATGCTTGCAGCTCATGCCTTGAACTTGGGAAGCTGTTGGATTCATAGAGAGAAAGAAATGTTCATCACGGATGAAGGGAAAGAGATGATAAGGTCATGGGAGCTGCCTGACGGACTGATGGGCATCGGTGCTTTGGCGTTGGGCTATCCTGATGGCAAACCAGCGCCTGCCGTCACACGAAAAGAAGGGTATTACCGTATAATTAGATAAAAATGTCACACGATTTACTTAAGGCGATTTTTTATGAATTGGATTATCTTATTATTGGCCGGACTCTTTGAAGTAAGCCTGACTTTTTGTTTGGGGAAGACTCGGACCGCATCCGGTTTTGAGTTCTATCTTTGGGGCGGAGGTTTTCTTGTCTCCACAATATTAAGCATGACACTGCTTGCCAAGGCCGTACAAACGTTGCCGTTAGGCACAGCTTATGCCATTTGGACGGGTATCGGGGCGGTAGGTACGGTCCTGATAGGCATTTTTGTCTTTAAGGAGCCGGCCACACCGATACGGCTTTTCTTCTTGTTCACGCTGATAGCGTCTTTGATAGGTTTGAAGATTGTTTCTTACTGAAAGGGGAATACATGAAATATGAATTGAAAGCCAACCAGGGTATTCCGGCTTCATTGCTGGTCATGCTTTCCATTGCAACCGGATTATCAGTCGCCAACTGTTACTATAACCAGCCCTTGTTGGGCAGTATAGCCACAGATTTTAAAATAAATGATTTATCCGCCAATGCGGTAGCGACCTTAACGCAAGTCGGCTATATGCTTGGTCTGCTGTTTGTCATTCCATTGGGAGACCTGCTTTCACGCCGTAAGTTGATATTAACCAACTACGTTCTTGCAGCCTGCTCTCTGCTGGCGATTGGTACGGCACAGGACATCCGTATCGTATGGGTGGCATCGCTGATAACCGGAGCGACGTCTGTCATGCCTCAGTTCTTCATACCGCTTGTGTCTTATCATTCAGCCCCAAGCCATAAGACGCGCAATGTAGGCATCATGCAGTCCTGTCTGTTGGTGGGAATTTTGGGCTCACGGATACTGAGTGGACTGATTGCCAATGCCTGGGGGTGGCGCATGGTGTATTTCATAGCGGCCGGACTGATGACGTATTGCTGGTTGATGATGTACAAAGTGCTTCCCGCATTGCCCGCACAGGCAAAAGAAACATACGGAAGGCTGATGAAGTCGCTATGGCATATTCTGCGGAAATATCCATACCTGCGCATTGCTTCCGCTCGGGCGGCATTGGCTTATGGCGCTTTCTTTGCCTTATGGAGTTGCCTTGCCTTCAAGATGAAGCAAGCCCCTTTTTTTGCCGGAGATGATATCATAGGGGCATTGGGATTTTGCGGATTGGCAGGAGCTGCTACTGTGGTATTCATCAGTAAATATATTTCTGTTTATGGAGCCAGACGTTTTTCTCTCATGGGTGGAGCCGTTATGCTGGTGGCTTGGCTGACAGCATGGTGGGGCGGCGACAGCTACGCAGGCATTATCATTGCCATTCTTCTGATTGATGCGGGAATGCAGAGCATTCATCTTGCCAATCAAACCAGTGTAGTAACGCTTGACGCTGAAGCCATCAACCGTGTAAACACGCTTTACATGACCATTTATTTTCTTGGCGGTTCTGTGGGAACGTTTGTAGCCGGCATCTGCTGGGAGCATTTTCAATGGACGGGAACAGCCATAGCGGGACTGACTTTCATTGCCTTGTCCTTGCTGGTCAGTTTTACATTTAAGGAAAGTAAGATATGAGCTCCAAACATCATATCCTATTTGACTTGGACGGCACGCTGACCGACTCATTCAAAGGTATAGTCCACAGTGTGCAATATGCCTTATCTCGCTATGGCATCGTTGAAAACGATTTGCATAAGTTAACCCCGTTCATTGGACCGCCATTGACCTATTCGTTCAGAGAATTTTATCATTTCTCCGATGCACAGGCGGACGAGGCGGTAAGATATTACTGTGAATATTTTTCCGAGAAAGGTTGGTGCGAGAACACAGCCTATCCCGGTATCCCGGAGATGTTGAAGACATTGTGTGAAGCAGGCAAGCATCTTTATGTGGCAACCTCTAAGCCCACGGAATTCGCCGTACGGATATTGGAACATTTTGGATTATCCGTTTTTTTCGATTATATTGGAGGAGCTTCTTTCGATCGTTCACGGGAAAGTAAGGTCGAAGTAATGCGTTATTTATGTCAGCTGGCAAACATTACCGATATGGACAGTGCCATAATGGTGGGTGACCGCAAGTTCGATGTATCAGGTGCCCATGCTATCGGAATGGAATGTGTTGGTGTTCTCTATGGCTATGGCTCAGAAGCAGAATTATCATCGGTTCATGCTGACAGGCTGGTTTCTTCAGTAACAGAACTTACGTATGAACTTCTTGCCAAAGTGTAGCTATTTACATAAATTTACAGATTGTTATTAAGTGTTACAATTTAAAATTCTTGCAGGCTACGTTATCATGATGGCGGTCATCGGCAGCATGGCCGCCATTTTGGTGCATGAGCGCAAACGCATCAGGGAGATAGAAGCCGGCACGGAAACCATCCGGCAGGTGCGCCGTGACATAAGTGAGGCCCACCGTTGTATCACCCGGCTTGCCCTGTTGGGCGAGGGCGTCGTCGGCTGGGACGAAACGGACTACCGCCATTACCATGCCCAGCTCCTGAGCACCGACAGCCTGCTGCAAGCCATGAAACCGCTCTGCCGCGAATACGTGCGCCCGGCACAGATAGACACGCTCCGCTCCCTCCTGACGGACAAGGAAACCCATCTGCGGCACATCATGGAGGTGATGGAGCGGCAGGACGAGGCAAACAGCCTGCTGGTGAACCACCTGCCCGAAGTAGCCCGACGGGCTACACGTGTCCGCACCGTGAGGAAGAAGAAAAGCGGGCTGGCAGGCTTCTTCGGCGGCAAGAAGACCGTACAGGTGCTGCCATCCGCCGGGGAACTCCACGCCTTCAGCGACAGCCTGACCGCCCTGCAAAGGAAACAGGCGGCGGAGATGGAAGCATACGCCGACAGCCTGCGCATCCGTAACCGGACGCTGAACAGGGAACTGGGGAGGCTGATACGCGACCTCGACACGCAGGCACAGGCCGCATTCGACGCACGAGAACAGGACATATCGGAGGCGCAGGCACTATCCGTCAGGCTGCTGACCGCCACCATCTCCGCCGCCATCGTACTGCTGTTCCTCTCCGGTCTTGCCATCCACCGGGAAATCAGGCGTAAACCAGTCATAGAATGCCGTGTATGGAATATTGTTGCCAATGCAGAACGAGTTGATGGAAACTCCATTGGGCTCACCCTCGGTTTTGTAGAGGAACCACAGTCTTTCAAAATCTTTTTCGCTAAACATAATCTTTCGAGTTTTAAGTTTAGCACGAAGGTATGCGAAAGAGACATGCTAGTCAATACGCCAATTTTGGAAGCTTACATACATCTTCGCTTGTTTGCAAACGCATGGAACCAATGGTTTGCAAAAACGATGACGGGCAGAAGCGAACATTCAGAAAATTCATTCTATACAGGTTTGCTGCAACATAGTTTCAATGGTACGCTGATTTATCGTTTTGCTGTCGTACTGTCGTACTGGTTTACAACAGCAAAACTTCAAATAATAGCTTCAGCTTTTGCCAGAATAGCTTCATTATACTTTTTCTGTTGTGTAGAAATGGGGTTGGCATATATATACATGCCAAGCGAACGACGACGAATCAGTTCCATTGTTTCAGGATTTCTATAGCCTGGCCAAAAGTCCAGAAATAATGATTTAGTACCATTTCGTCTATCTCGCATACGGAGAGTTACTGATTTACAATACTGCATATTATTTGTTTTTATAGTTTTATGTCTCAAAATTCTCGAATGATATATTGCTGACATCGGTAAATTGAAAGTAAATATCACTATATATCAATATTTGCTATAAAATCATCTTCTGAGAACCGTTTTTCCATTAACCGGTCAAATTCTTCTTTTCTAAAAAAGATGAATTTCTGCTTCTTTACTCTGGTGAGCTTATAGTGATTGACGTAATAGAAGACAAGTGAATTTGTAAGATTATATTTCTTTGTAGCTTCTTCTACGGAATAATACCTGTCTCTACCAACAAAATATCCATTCTTTATTTCCTCTATGTGTTGTTTGGAATAATAGGTACTACCATACTCAACCTTTGCTGGAATCTTATGTCTATGAATAAAAGAGCGTACACCATCTGCTGTCATTTTAAATGTTGTACGCATTTCCTCTGGCGTTATCCAGTCTGTGATTTCTGCATACTTATTCTTTTTGTTGTATAACAGGTCAATGGATCCCTTCTCATAGAAATTAAATCCTTTCAGTGCTATCTTAGGTATGTTGTTCTCTCTTGTTATAACTCCAGCATGCTTTATTGATATTTTAAACATCTCTGCTACCTCATCAGTAGAATAGTATCCTTCAGGAGTTGCTGGACAGATTTTTTCCTGTTGCTTTGCCGTGAAAACAACCTTTTCTTCACCATTTGACTTTATTAGTGGAGTTGAATTTTGAAGACGTTGATGCATGATATTATCAAAATCCGTCCGATAAATCATGGTGAATTTTCCACGCTTTTCAGTCTTAATGCTATAGGTCTTTAGAGTATAACTTACCTGATCTTTAGTTATGCCATACTTTTGCATAGCTTCTTCATAAGAGTACCAGTCAGGATCAATTTCATCGGTCTTGTGTTTTATACAATCTATATGAACCTTAGAATAATAAGACCTGCCATTTCTCTTTACCCTGGGAACCGCATGGTATTTTACAAAACAAAGTGCCGCACCCTGAGTCATATTGTACATTTCCATGATTTGATTTAATGTGTAATAGTTGTCAATGTCAATAGCATCAAGAAGCTCTGAGAAGTTTGCATCAATAAGCTTTTTACTGTAGAAAGTATTACGCCCTTCGTAAACTTTAGGGATGCCTAATCTGTCACAACGCCCCCATACAGCTTTACGTCCAATTTTATACTTATCCATAATCTCTTGTAGGGTATAGTATTCTTGTTCTTGCTTACGCTTGTAACTTCTTTTTCTATAAGGTCCTGCATCCTCAAAGTATTTGTCAAGATCCTCACGACGGACAAGGGTTTTTCTACGTATTCTCACTGCCTTGATGATTCCGGAATAGAAACATCTATACACAGTGCTAACACTCATATCAAGTAATAAGGCAACATCTGAGGGTGTCAAAAATGGTCGTGAAGCAACTGCGTCTCTTTCTTTATCAAGAGCTGCTTCTTTTTCACTTTCCCGGACACTTTTTTTACGTTTTGCTTCACGTTTGCGAGATGCGCCACGTTCGCACTCTCTACAGCAGTATTTATTTGACATCTTGGATGTAATAAACTCTGCTCCACATGTTAAACATTTCTTTAATATCTTCATCTTTTTGGCATGTTAAAATCGTCCATTTCCTTTGCAGCAATTTTCAGGTATTTGCAGGAATTTTCACGAGGTGTCCAACATATCAACGGGCGCACATTTATCACTTTTGCAGTTTTTGCATAAGGTGCCATATATGTCATTTTCCGATTGCCATTTGGTCGCAAAATTTAGGGATAGGAACGATATTTGAGCCAAATTTACCCTTAAAAACTGGTTGTAACAAGTTTCAAATGGAAAGTGTTAAAATGAAAAAAGCCACCAAAACGGTGGCTTTCAGACAGTTACTAATGTATTGTAATATTGTTGATAATCAGCTACTTACCGATGCAAAGATGTTAGTAATCTGTATGTCAGTTAGTTGGGTTGTATTGGAATGGTATTTGAGCCATGATTTTATTGTTGGAAATAAGAGTTTAAGTAATTGTAAATCAGTTTATTATATGCTATATAAATGTTGCTTTCTTTTGTTTTCACAAGTTACTTACCAATACATATTTGTTATATGCTTGATTGTCAGATAATTAATATTTATTTAGCTCATATTTGAGCCATGAATTTTTATTATTTGCAAAATTGGCTTATAGAATTGATAATCAATATATTATATAATAATTTTTAAATATGAGTGCGTAATTGCTGATTGAGCCTTCATCATTCAGTTACTTACCCACACAAAAGTGCTTAAAAATATTCCCCAGCACCTCATCCGTCTCAATCGTGCCGCCCACGATTTCTCCCAAGTGATAAAGACACTCACGGAGGTCTTGTGAAACCAGGTCACCGGAGAGCTGCATAGCCAGTCCATCTTGTACGCGGTGGATAGCTTCCAGCGCACGGCTTAATGCTTCGTAGTGGCGGATGTTGCTCACCACTACATCGTTCTGCGACAGGTCGGGCAGGGCAGCAAAGTGTACCAACTGCTTCTGAAGCTGAGAAAGTCCCTCTTTCTGCTTGGCCGAAAGGGAAAGCACACAAGCATCCTCCGGCAAGTCGGGGAGAGCCGCTTTCAGGCGATCAAACTGTGCATCCTTCGAAGCCGCAGTATCCATATCTGCCGATGAAAGCAAGTCCGCCTTGTTGAAGACAATCACCAAGTGCTTGTTCTTGCAGCGAGGCAAAATCTTGTCGGCCAACTGACGGTATTGCTCTTCGGCACAAGTGGCATCAATAACCCAAAGCACGATGTCGGCCTGATCCAGCTTCTGGAAACTCCGTTCGATGCCTAAGCTTTCGATGGTGTCGGTTGTTTCGCGGATACCGGCGGTATCGATGAAGCGGAAGGTGATACCTCCCAAGTTCATGGTGTCTTCAATGACATCGCGGGTGGTGCCGTGGATCTCGCTCACGATGGCACGTTCTTCGTTCAAGAGGGCATTCAGCAGGGTGGACTTACCGGCGTTTGTTTCGCCGACGATAGCCACGGGCACTCCGTTCTTCAGGGCATTGCCCACGCTGAACGTATCTACCAAGTGATGGATAACCTGCTCAATCTGACGGGCGATATCTTCCAGTTCCGAACGGTCGGCAAACTCCAGTTCTTCGTGGTCGCTGAAGTCGAGTTCCAGTTCCATAAGGGAAGTGAGGTGGAGCAGTTTGTCGCGCAGGACGGCCAGTTCACGACTGAATCCGCCGCGCATCTGGTTCATGGCCATGCGGTGGGTAGCAGCGGAAGTGGATGCAATGAGGTCGGCCACGGCTTCGGCCTGGCTCAGGTCCATCTTGCCGTTCAGGAAGGCACGTTGGGTGTATTCACCCGGTCCGGCGGCACGGCATCCTTGGCGGATAAGGAGCTGCATCACTTGCTGGAGGATGTAGCTCGATCCGTGGCAGGAGATTTCCGTGGAATCCTGACCAGTGTAAGAGTGGGGGGCACGGAAAAGGCTGACCAACACTTCGTCGATGATTTCTCCTTCGGGCGTGAGGATATAGCCGAAGGTGAGAGTATAAGGTGCGCGTTCGGCTAATGGTTTGCCGGAAACGGGCTTAAAGACGCGGTCGGTGAGGGGGATGGCTTCCGGCCCCGACACGCGGATGGTACCGATGGCTCCACCCTGAGCGGTGGCAATGGCACAGATGGTATCTTCAGTTTGTAATATGTTCACGTGTATATGTCTTTTAAAATCCTTGCAAAGATACGGTTTTTGGGTTACATCCGGAAGCGGAGCCGGCAGATTTATGCGGACTGGTAGAGGGTTTTCACCAGCAGGTCGACTACTTTTTCGAGGTATTCACGGTCGGTTTCGTCGAATGTGGCCAGCTGGTCGCTGTCGATGTCGAGCACGCCCCGCACTTCTCCTGCGGCTATTATCGGCACGACGATTTCAGAACGGGAGAGGGAACTGCAGGCTATGTGCCCGGGGAACTGATCTACGTCGGGCACGAGTTGGGTACGGGCTTCAGCCCAGGCGGTGCCGCATACGCCACGTCCTTTCTTGATGCGGTAGCAGGCCACGCTGCCCTGGAACGGGCCGAGGTGGAGTTCGCCTTCGTGTACGAGGTAGAAGCCTACCCAAAAGAATCCGAAGGCTTCTTTCAGGGCGGCACTGGTGTTGGCCAGTACGCTGATTTCGTTTTTCTCGCCTTCAATCAGAGGGGCGAACTGTTCGAGGAACTGAGCGTATCGCTGACGCTTGTCGGGGAGGGTGGATTTAAAACTTGCTTCCATATGAGTGAGTTTTCAGACATAAAAACAGGTCCTCCTCCGAAGAAGAGAACCTGTTGATTCATAATAAGTTTGTTAGATTCTTTCAAGTACGACTTTAATCAGGTCGTCAATTTTGTTCTTGTATCCGGTGTTGGCTTCCTTGGCTACTCGGTTCGCAATGACCATGCACACGGTGGTAGCTTTATGGCCTTGCAGACGTGCCAGTCCGGCCAGTGCAGAGCTTTCCATCTCGAAGTTGGTGATGCGGCGACCCTGATATTCGAAGCTCTCGATTTTCTCGTTCTGGTGCGGGTCGGCCAGTGGAATACGGAGCTGGCGTCCTTGCGGACCGAAGAAACCGCCACAGGCTACTGTCACACCACGTACCATGTCCGTACCGGCGATACGGTCCACCAGTTCTTCGTTGGCATGAATCACGTAGGGAGCCGGTGCACAGAGATTGCCTGTCCAGCCTAAGTGGTTAAGCAAGGCACGTTCCATGGGCAGGTCACATACCGCGTTACGTCCTTCGTAGAAGTTCAGGAGGCCGTCGAATCCTACGGAGATAGCGGAACAGATGTAGGTGCCTACAGGCGTATAAGGTTGCAAACCGCCGCAGGTACCGATGCGCACAATTTCCAACTGACGGAAGGTATCGTTTTCTTCACGGGTCTGGAAATTGATGTTGGCCAGTGCGTCGAGTTCATTCATTACGATGTCTACATTGTCGCATCCGATACCGGTAGAGGTTACCGTGATGCGTTTGCCCTGATAGGTACCGGTCACGGTACGGAACTCACGGCTTTCTACTTCGCATTCTTTGGTGTCGAAATGAGAGGCTACGAGAGCTACACGTCCGGGGTCGCCTACCAGGATGACTTTATCTGCCAGGTGTTCCGGTTTTACGTGGAGATGGAACACCGAACCATCTTCATTGATGATCAGTTCTGAAGGAGGAAAATACTTTTTCATACGCATTTGTTTTTAGTTAGCAAGTTAAGTGTTTTGTTTCTGTCTTTTTATTTGCCGATGGGTTCATGTCCGGCCGGGTGTGAATCAGGGCGGGCAATGCTGCTCCGCATGTCGGTGTCGGCCTGAATGTTCTTCATCCGGTAGTAGTCCATGATACCGAGGTTACCGGTGCGGAAGGCTTCTGCCATGGCTTTAGGCACTTCTGCTTCTGCCTGAATCACGTTAGCACGAGCTTCTTCAGCTTTGGCTTTCATTTCCTGTTCCAGGGCAACAGCCATGGCGCGACGTTCCTCAGCCTTTGCCTGAGCGATGTTCTTGTCGGCGTTGGCCTGATCTATTTGCAAGGAAGCTCCGATGTTACGGCCTATATCGATGTCGGCAATATCAATGGAAAGGATTTCGAAAGCTGTACCGGCATCCAGTCCCTTACGCAACACAAGTTTGGAGATGGAGTCGGGATTTTCGAGTACCGATTTGTGGTTTTCGGAAGAACCAATGGAAGAGACGATGCCTTCACCTACACGGGCCAGTACGGTATCTTCACCGGCACCACCCACCAGTTGGCGGATATTGGCGCGTACGGTTACACGAGCTTTGGCTATCAACTGGATACCGTCTTTGGCTACAGCGGTCACAGGAGGTGTGTCAATGACTTTCGGGTTGACCGACATCTGTACGGCTTCGAACACGTCACGTCCGGCCAGGTCGATTCCGGTGGCCATCTGGAAAGACAGGTCGATATTGGCTTTTGATGCCGATACCAGCGCATGTACTACCTTTTCCACGTGTCCGCCGGCCATGTAGTGAGCTTCCAGCTCGTCGCGCGTAATGGTGCTCAGTCCGGCCTTGTGGGCTTCAATCATGGCAGGCACGATGACGTAAGGCGGCACGTTACGGATACGCATCAGGAACAATTGGATGAGCGAAATCTTTACACCCGACACCTTGGCCGAAAGCCAGAGAAAGAAAGGCACGTAATGAAAGAATATGACCAGGAAGATAATGACACCTCCGGCCAGTATAAACGGAAGATAAGCGGGATTAATCATATAACTTAGATTTAAAAGTGAATACAAAAAGGGAGAAGGAGATTAGGCCTGCTTCACGTAAACAGTAGTTTCGTTGATACGGACAATTTCTACCGGTGTTTTTTCGTCGATGAATCCGTCGGCCGATTGCACTTCGATGATGTGTCCGTTGAAGTCGGCATTACCTATCAGGGTCAGGCGGGTAACACTTATGCCTTTGTCACCGGGTTTCAGGTCCATTCCTTCAAAAGGTGAGGGACGGTAGTCGAGCGTTTTCTTCAGCGACAGACGGTCTACAGTCTTTGAGCGCATGAACCACCACGTCACGCCGATGATGCCCAACAGGGAAACTCCTAAGGTAATGAATCCAGCCTCCGAACCGAGTGATGTAAAGGCGGAATAGATGGCATACAGGATGCATACCGCCGAACCGATTCCCGCTATGCTGATGCCGGGAATCAGGAAGACCTCTATGGCAAAAAGTATCAATCCGCCTACGATGAGTGCAATGATAATCAGTGTTTCCATGGCTATGTGAATATTAAGGATTCTTGAGCTTGCGGATTTCCGTATTCCGGATGTCGAGGGTCAGACGATCTATCTCCTCGCGCAACTCTTTCACCCGTTTTTCCTGGTCCAGTATGCCGGGAGTCAGCTGGCCTTTTGTGCTCTGATTGCCGGAAGCGTACTTGGCCCGTACTCTGTCAAGTGCATCAATCATCGTATCTAAATCCTTTTCCTTCTGCTGGAGCAACTGGAATTTCTTCCGTGCATCGGCCGAACGGAAATCGCTAAGTGTGTGATAGATGGCGTTATCGTCCACCACGAAACGGAAGTCACCTTTCTTCTGGGTTTCATTGCCTCCGTACATCACCTGTGCCAGTTGCTGCTTGGCGATGCGTACCTTATCGGCATCGTTCCAGGTGTGACGGATACCGTTCAACATGGCTACGTTGGTCAGCAAAGCAGGGTCGGTCGTGTCATAGTCGTACACCCGTTTGGAATTGTTGGGGGCAAACACGTACACGCAGACTTTTCCTTCCGGCTGATAGCGGTCGGAAGCAAACCAGCCTAAGTCGTTGAAGTCGTCGATGGCATACATGTAATCGTTGAAAGGAGAGTTGAACGGGAATCCCATGTTATCGGGTTTCAGGTAGCTTCCATCCTCTGCATCATAGCGGGTGATGAAAATATCGTATCCGCCTAAGCTGGCTTCACCCTTGGCTGCAAAATACAAGGTAATACCATCGGAGTTCATGAACGGATAGTTCAGGTCAGTACCCAGGTCTTCCAGTCCTTTGACCTTTTCAGGAACACTCCAGTCGCCACCTAATGTAGCACTAGTGTACAGCACTTTCTGATTGGTTCCCGGCAAACGGTGAGAGAGGATTTTCTTATCCTTCATCCCATTGGTAAACTCCGTACAGTCGCTTTCTCCTGTCAGACCGATTTTTCCAGATTCTTCGTGGATTTTATAAGCTTCAAGAAAATTCGCTTTATCGACTACAAAACTATCAATTACGGCCACATTCTCTACGCCTCTTATCATACGAGCTCCCATGCGGTAGCGATTCATCAAGCCTTCCACTTCAGAAGCGTCACGATTTTTTCTTTCCAGCCAGTAGATATGTTCATCCAGATTCTCAATGGCTTCGTCGAAACGGTAGAGGTCGGCATACGCCTTGCTCAAGTAAAGATAACCATTGATTACCTTACGTTCGGCACTCTTTTCTAGATAAGGAAGTGATTCCTGCAGTTCGCCTGTCTCGTAACAGCATGCGCCGTACCAGAAATTGTAATTGGCATTCGAAGGAGACTGTTTCACCAGGCGCTTGAACACGGGTTTGGCCTTATCGAATTCTTTATTGTTGAACCATTTTTGGGCCTGGCTTAAGCTTTGGGCAGAAGTTCCTCCTGCGCAACAAAGAGCCAGCAGAGGAAGCAAATATCTTTTTTTCATCGTTTCTGTGTCTAAAAGTTTCTCAAATGTAGGAATATTCTTGGAATTATGCCATTTTCTTTTCCGCTATTTTTTATTCAGGCAGAACTTTTGTGTGTTTATTTTTTGCGAATGTAGTAAATAATGTGCTATTGTCAAAGCGTACGATCCGGCTGACTTGATAAAAATCTGTAACGAGGACCTGCGGTTCGGGCGTTTTTTCGTAAATTCGTCGCCGTTTTAACAACATACAATATGGGAAAAATGACGGAAGAAGACCGCCTGATGCGCCGCATCAATCAGCGGTTTATGAAAGGAGTGATGAATTACAAGCTGATAGAGGAGGGCGACCGTATTCTGGTGGGTCTTTCTGGAGGAAAGGATTCGCTGGCCTTGCTGGAGTTGCTGGCCCGACGTTCGCGCATCTACAAGCCTAAGTTTTCGGTGGTGGCGGCGCACGTGGTGATGAAGAACATTGCATACGAATCCGACCAGACTTACTTGCGCGAATATGCCGAAAGTTTGGGAGTGCCCTACGTGTGTTATGAAACGGAATTCGATCCGTCGACCGATACACGGAAGTCGCCATGCTTTCTCTGCTCATGGAATCGTCGTAAGGCTCTTTTCACTGTGGCCAAGGAGCAGGGTTGCAACAAGATTGCTTTGGGACATCACATGGACGACATATTGGAAACTCTGCTGATGAATATGACCTTTCAGGGAGCATTCAGCACCATGCCGCCACGCCTGGTGATGCGTAAGTTCGACATGACCATTATCCGCCCCATGTGTCTGGTACACGAAGCCGACCTGAAAGAGATGGCCGCTCTCCGTGGTTTCCGCAAGCAGGTGAAGAACTGCCCGTACGAGAAAGATTCTCACCGTTCGGATATGAAAGAGGTGTTGGCACGTCTGGAAGCCATGAATCCGGAGGCTCGCTATAGCTTGTGGGGAAGTATGAACAACATCCAGCATGATATGCTTCCGGTAGAGGAAGACGACTCACTCAAATAAATGTCAGTCGGCAGAGTGAAGAATCACCTGTTTGCCGGACATGGTGACTTTTCCTTCGGCAATCAGTTCTGACAAGGCACGGGCCAGTGACGGACGTGCCACTCCTAAAATAAAGGCCACTTCCTGCTGGTTGTGGATGCCTCCGTGCATTTTCAGGTAGTTCAGCAGGCGTGATTTCAAACTTTGCAAGGCAAACTCGTTGAGTTTTCGGCTCAGGAACAAACTCCGGTCGGATATCGTGGCAATGAAATTCCGCATTACAGCCGGCTGGGCATGCATGAACTCCTCAAAACGTGTCCGGTCCATTACAAGTACCTCACAAAGTTCTGTGGCTTCCACATTCACCGGGAAACGATTCTCCGAGGCATAGATAAAAGCCGGTGCCAGAATGTCGGGTGCCTTAATCCAATCGATGGTAAGTTGCTTGCCCTCGGCATTCTCCATTTGTGTCCTCACATGTCCTTTTATCAGAATAAACAAGGAGCGGCACACGTCACCCTGACGGGCAATGAATTCTCCTTCCTTATATGTGCGCAGACTGTTCGGGGCTTCACGGAGTAACTGATAAAGTGCCTCCGGGTCACAGCCTTCAAACAGGCTCATTCGGCTCAAAATTTCGGTATGCATCTTTCTTTTAACTTTTCTTTGGGTTGCGTGTCACATAGGTGACAGAAATCCCGTGCAGGATTCCTCATCTTTGCGCAAACTTAATGAAAAATCAATAATAACCCAAGAAAGAATATGGAAGGAAATATGTTTTGTTATCAGTGTCAGGAAGCGGCTAAAGGCACTGGATGTGTGTTGCGAGGAGTATGCGGAAAGAAAGATACCACCGCACGCTACATGGATTTGTTGCTTTTTGTGGTACGTGGCGTATCGGTGGCTGCCGATACCTTGCGCACGAAGGGATACGAAGTGGAAGCCGGTACGAATGAGTTTGTCACCGACGCACTTTTCTCTACAATTACCAATGCCAATTTTGACGATGAAAGTATCCTGGCTCGTGTGAGAAAGGGACTGGAACTGCGCGATCGTCTGAAGGCACGTGCCGTGGAAGCAGGTATCGTCCTACCGGAAGCGGATGAACTGACATGGAACGGTAAGGAGGAAGAATACCTGTCCAAGTCAGCTTCCGTAGGAGTGTTGAGAGAACCGAACGAGGACCTTCGCTCGTTGAAAGAACTGCTGATGTACGGACTGAAGGGAATGGCAGCTTACCACGAACATGCCATGCGTCTGGGATTTGCCGACGAGGCCATTCATGCCTTTATGCAATCGGCTTTGGCGCGTATCACCACACAGACAATGGGATCGGATGAGCTAGTGGCTCTGGTATTTGAGGCCGGGCAGCACGGAGTACAGGTAATGGCTTTGCTGGACCGTGCCAACACCGCCCGCTACGGGCATCCGGAACTGACGAAGGTAAACATCGGAGTAGGGAAGAATCCAGGTATCCTGATCAGCGGACACGACTTGCACGACCTGGAGGAGCTTTTGCGCCAGACTGAAGGTACGGGAGTTGACGTGTATACGCATAGCGAAATGCTTCCGGGACATTATTATCCGGCTTTCAAGAAATACAAGCATTTTGTAGGAAACTATGGAAATGCCTGGTGGAAGCAGCGCGAAGAGTTTACGGCATTCAATGGCCCGATTGTGTTCACCACCAACTGTATCGTGCCGCCACTGGAAAATGCGACTTATAAGGAACGGATGTTTACGGCCAATTCGACGGGGTATCCCGGATGCAAGCATATTGCCACAGATGCCGAGGGACACAAGGATTTTTCAGAGGTCATCGCACTGGCCAAACAATGCCAGCCGCCTGTAGAGCTGGAGCAGGGAGAGATTATCGGCGGATTTGCCCATAATCAGGTAATGCAACTGGCTGACAAAGTAGTAGAAGCCGTAAAGAGCGGTGCCATTCGCAAGTTTGTGGTCATGGCCGGATGTGACGGACGTATGAAGAGCCGCGACTACTATGCCGACTTTGCTCAGGCACTTCCGAAAGATACGGTCATCCTTACGGCCGGTTGCGCGAAGTACCGTTACAACAAGCTTCCGTTAGGCGATATTCAAGGAATTCCCCGTGTACTTGATGCCGGACAATGTAACGACAGCTACTCACTGGCCGTCATTGCCCTGAAGCTGAAGGAAGTCTTCCAGTTGAACGACATCAACGAACTCCCCATTGTGTACAACATTGCCTGGTACGAACAGAAGGCGGTCATCGTCCTGTTGGCCTTGTTGAGTCTGGGCGTGAAGCATATTCACCTGGGGCCTACCTTACCAGCCTTCCTCTCACCAAACGTAGCCAAAGTACTGGTAGAACAGTTCGGCATCGGAGGCATTACTACCCCCGAAGCGGACATGAAACTGTTCGGTATCTGCTGACGGCTTAATACGATTTCTCGTTAGCCAGGTTCCAGGCGTTAAGGAAAGAAGCCTTGGTAATTTCCACCACCTTCTCCCAGTTCAGCTTGTCGGCATGGTCAGAAGGCTGGTGGTAATCCGGATGTCCGTCAGTGTGATACCAGATGATGGGAATGTCGTGTACGGCAAACGAAGCATTGTCGCTTCCTCCCACCGGACGGTCCCACGGGCGATAATCCGGTTGCAGTTTCAACCCGTAACGGGCAATGTCGTCCTTGAGCCACTGGCCCAGTGCCGGATGTGCTTCCGTATAGAAATACACCACGTGTTCAGGTTGTTCCGGCCGATTGTTCCGGCCAATCATATCGAAATTCAGATACCCTTTGATATCCTTTACAAAATCGCAGTGCTGCATGAAATACTTAGAGCCTAAAAGTCCTTTCTCTTCTCCATCCCAGAATGCGATGATAACGTTGCGCAAGGGCTTTTTGCCACTGGCCTGAAAAGCACGGGCAATCTGCATTACGGCTGATACACCCGACGCATTGTCGTCGGCTCCGTTGTAGATTTTGTCACCTGCCAGTGTTTCATCAATACCCAGATGATCGAAATGCGCGCCTACCACCACGTACTCATTGCTCCGTTCTCCCGGAATCATGCCCAACACATTGGCCATGCGGAGCGAGCGGTGTGTGCCCTGCTTCAACTGGGCAATGGAATCAGGGTGTACCTGCCAACGGCCTTTCTGCTGCCGTTCCTTGGCACAGGCTTCGAAAGGCTGGTAATACGAATTATCATACAGAGGAGCGATGCCGGCTTCCTGAAGACAGGAAACCAGGTAGC
>ULXS01013742.1_pt1 | contig 20700 bp, 21 predicted proteins | sample 1961421 | NCBI WGS metagenome assembly ULXS01 (sample SAMEA4835842, study PRJEB28245) | human gut metagenome | biome: gut microbiome; material: fecal sample | place: Denmark | collected 2008
GTGCGTATCGGCGAGCTGTACGGCTTCCCGTTGCTCGTAAAGACCGAACCGCTGTTGAAAGACGGCAAGGAGGTCAAGCAAAACCGCTTTTTCGTGGAGGGGGCATTCAAGTACACCTACAACAACGGACAGATGGCGATGGCCGACACCAAAGCGGCGTCGATGAACTTCCTGAATGCGCTGGAACGCATCCCAAAACTCGTGGAGCAGTACAAAGCGCAGAACGTAACCTACGAGCGGGATATTCCGATTTTGCAGGAAACGGTCGGCGGAGTATGGAAAAAAGAGGATGAACTGAAAGCGCTGAAAGCGGACGTCGCGGCGTTGGAGAGAAAGATACAACTTACACTCGCTCCGCCTAAACCCGAAGCCGGGCAGGAACAGACCGACGGCGTGCAGCAGGAGAATGGGAAATGCGAACAACGGTCGGAGACCGTCAAACCTGATTCGGACGACAATTTTATCCGCAATCATGTACTTGTCATGAGGCCGGGAATATCAGACGAATCCAAAATGCAAAATAGAGGAATGAAATTATAATTCGACAACAGCCGTCATAAAAGGCGGCTGTTGTTTTATCCATTGTTTTCCATAAACTAATAATTTTTTTATGAATCGTAGAAATTGGTATAAGAACCGATATTTTGCGTTGAAATTAAGACTTCGGCATCCGCTACTTTTGCAACAGAGAAAGTTGCAGCGATACTCTCTACAATAAATTAAGGTATAAACGATTAAAAAAGTAACAGATATGAAAATTTTAACGACCATGATGATGGCGATGTGCATGACACTTTCGCTGTCGGCTTGTGAATCGAACACTTCTGAAAACGATCCGGCCATTCCGGAAACTCCCCAAAATCCCGGCGGGGACGATGACAATAGTTCCACCAACAGAACAGCCATCACATTGACCGTAGGCGAAACGGTACTCGAAGGATATTTGAACGAAAACCGCACAGCCCGCGACCTGCTTTCCCGCCTCCCCGTAACTATAACACTCAATCGCGGAACGCACGACTATTGCGGCGGCATATCCCCCGCGTTGGCATATGATGAAACCGACGTGCAATATGGCTGGCACGACGGCGATCTGGCATTTTGGACGGCCGGTGATGATTTCGTGATATTCCACAGTGACGAAGCGAACTCTTCATCGACCGGCAATCTGGTAATTATCGGAGCTATTACGAGTAATATAGAAACGGTGCGTTCATTGGGGCAGAATATCCGTGTAACGATAGCTTTAGCGGAAAACGAAGATGATAACGAAAATTCAGACAATGACAACGATATGGTAACGAAAATGAAAATTACGGTAAACGGTCGGACTCTGACCGCAACTTTGGAAGATAACGTAACAACACGGGCATTCGTGGAAAAAATGCCGGTTACGTTGCCGATGATGGATTTGTACGGGCGGGAGATGTGTTATCGTTTCCCGGAAGCCCTGCCGACGGACAATGCCCGTTCACGGGGATATGAGGTGGGTGAAATCGTCTATTATCCGCCCATGCACAGTTTTGTAATCATGTATAAACAGAACGGAGAACATTTTCAGATGCAATCCATCGGACGGGTGGATTCGGGTGTCGAAATCTTCGACGGCATCGGTAATGTGGATGTTCGGTTTGAAAAAGCGGAATAGTATGAAACGGACTATTTTTATATCGATATTCTTTGCGGCATTCGTACTGCCGTTTTCCGTGGCCTGCGGTGGGGATGAAACGGAACCGCAGCAGCAGGAACAGCCCGACACTCCCGAATCTCCGGACGAACCCGATACGCCTTCCAGCGGCAACGGCAAGGTACTGGTCGCCTATTTCTCACGGGCAAATCATGTGCCTGACGGTACGGATGCCGTATCGGGAGCTACGAACAAAACACGTAACACGCAGACCGTAGCTATGGAACTGTCCCGATTGACTGGCGGCGACCTGTTCGAGATCATACCCGCACGCGACTACCCCGTATCGCACACGGAGTGTTCCGAAATCGCCTTACAGGAATACGAGGCCGATGCACGTCCTGCACTGACTACCCATGTGGACAATATGGAAGATTACGATATTATTTATATCGGCTTCCCGATATGGCGCTATTGCGAGCCGATGGCAATCCGCACGTTCCTCGAAGAGTACGATTTTACAGGCAAGACCATCCGCCCGTTCTGTACCAGTATGGCGGTCGGTATCGAAGATGCACAAGCGAATATCGCACGTCTTTGTCCCGAATCTTCGGTAGCCGACGGATTGAGAATATCCTATAACATTCCGAATAATTTGGAGGAATTGCTCTCGGAGTGGATCGGTATCGAATAAACAAACGATAAAAAGATATGAAACTTAAAACTCGAATTTTAGTACTTGCGGTGTCTGTCCTATTTACCATAGGCGGAATCGCACAAACGAATGCACAGGAAATGGAAACATTGAGCAAGAAACAGCAGGCGATTGTTCCTATCGCCGCACTGACGGCCAAAGGAGATACGGAACATCTGCGGGAAGCTCTTGCAGAGGGGTTGGATGCCGGGCTGACAATCAGTGAGATTAAAGAAATTCTAACCCATCTTTACGCCTATACGGGCTTCCCTCGCAGTCTGAACGCCCTCACAACCTTCAAGAGTGTTCTTGATAAGCGGAGCGAGAAAGGAATCACGGATACGGAAGGGGTGGAAGCGACGCCGATGCCGAGCAACAAGAGCGCGTTGGAATTAGGAACAGAGGTACAGACCCGTCTGTCGGGACATCCGGTCGAGGGCGGTATCATGTCGTTTGCTCCTGCCATCGACTACTGCCTGAAAGCCCATTTGTTCGGAGACCTTTTCGGGAGGGACAATTTAGACGAGGCAAGCCGTGAAATCGCCACGCTCTCCGCCTTATCGGCACTCGACGGGACGGCAGGGCAGATCAAATCGCATCTGCGTTACGCGGCCAATGCCGGACTGACCAACGGGCAGGTATGGCAAATCGTCCATACGTTGAAGAATAAAGTAGGCGCACGTGAAGCATGGCGGGCGGATCAGGTGTTGAGTGCCGCTTTCGAGCGGAAATACCCGATGCCGGAAGCTATCGACGACGTATTTCCCCGTGGTCGTATCTCGACGGCGAATTACTTCACCGGGGAGGTCTGTAACCAACGGCTCGTGTCTGCCGACAGCAACACTCCCTGCCAAGCATCCAATGTAACATTCAAAGCCGGAGCGCGAACCCGTTGGCACGTACATACCGGCACGCAGATTCTACTCTGCACGGCAGGCCGGGGCTGGTATCAGGAGAAAGGGCAGCCCGCACAGGCTTTGTCGGCCGGAGATGTCGTAAATATCCGTCCGGGCGTGGTGCATTGGCATGGTGCGGCGATAGATTGCGAGTTCAGCCACGTGTCGGTCATCCCCAATCCCGACAAAAACAAGGATACATGGCTGGAAGCGGTAAGCGAGGCGGATTATATAGAAGTAAATAACAAGTAAAAAACGATATGGAAAAGAGAGTGATATTCAGGAATTGGAACTGGAACATGGCGGGATGCCTATACCTGCCGGATAATTTTGACGAGACGAAACGGTATGCCGCACTTGCCGTATGCCACCCCGGAGGAGGCGTCAAGGAGCAGACCTCGAAACTCTATGCCGAAGGCATGGCAAAAGCGGGATTTATCGTCCTGACATTCGATGCCTCCCACCAAGGCGAAAGCGAAGGCGAACCCCGTTTGTGGGACAATCCTTATGAACGGAGCGAGGATGTGAAATGCGCCGTGGACTACCTGATTACCTTGCCTTATGTGGAGCGAGCACGTATCGGTGCTATCGGCTCCTGCGCAGGAGCGGGATATGCCATCTTCGCCACGCTGACCGACCGGCGTATCAAGGCCGTTTGCGGAATCTGCTGCACCAATCCGGGAGCTACTACCCGACAGGGATGGGACGGGATGCGGAATATCGAAGAGGTGAAACGACGCCTTGATGAAATTGCCGAACAGCGTACCGCTGAAGCCAACGGTGCGGAACCGTGTTATGCTCACTACGTGCCGGAGGCCGACGAAATCAATGAGAATACGCCGCCCGACATGGTGGAAGCGAACGACTACTACCGCAATCCGGCCCGTGCCCTGCATCCCAATTCACCCAACAAGTTCCGGTTTGTAGGCATGGCCAATCGAACCACGTTCGACGCCTACGAATTTATCCCCGAACTGCTCGACCGCCCGTTGTTGGTCGTGGCGGGAAGCAAAGCCGGATCGCTGTGGCAAAGCGAGCGGGCTGTCGAACTGTCGAACGGGCCGAAAGAGTTATACGTAATCGAGGGAGCCGGACACTTCGACCTCTACGATAATCCGAAGTATATCGACATGGCTGTTAAAAAAATGACGGAATTTTTTAACGAATCGCTGAACAAGTGAAAGACAAAAATAATCATGGAACATTTCAATATGTATATCCCTACGCGTGCGATTTTTGGCGTAGGGGAACTGAATAACCTGCACAAGCAGGCGATGCCGGGCCGACGGGCACTTGTGGTGATCTCCAACGGACGTTCTACACGGGCGAACGGGTATCTCGACCGGCTTGAAGAACAACTGAAGCTCACCGGAATTTCATACGCTGTCTTCGATAAAGTGGAAGCTAATCCGCTTGTCGGAACTGTCATGGCAGGAGGCAGGACGGCACGAGAGAACGGTTGTGACATGATCGTCGCCCTCGGCGGAGGCAGCGTGATCGATGCCGCAAAAGCCATTGCGGTCGTGGCAACCAACGACGGCGACTATTGGGACTACATCTCCGGCGGAACGGGTAAAGGCCGTGCGGTGGAATGCCGCCCCTTGCCCGTGGTCGCCATACCCACTACTGCCGGAACAGGTTCGGAAACGGACTCTGCCTGCGTGGTAACGAACGACAGAACACATGAAAAGACCGGATTCGGCCATCCGTCGCTCTATCCCGTTCTGGCGGTCATTGATCCGGAGTTAATGACTACCGTTCCGGCTACTTTCACGGCCTATCAGGGTTTCGATGCTTTGTTTCACAGTATCGAAGGCTATGTGTCGAACCGGGCCAATCCGATGAGCGATATGTATGCGCTGGCTGCCATAGAACATATCGCCCGCTATCTGCCTATGGCCGTGAATGACGGAAATGATTTGGAAGCACGTTCCCATGTGGCGTGGGGCAGCTATCTGTCGGGCGTGGTGATGTGTGTCGGTGGCGTGACGAGCCAGCATTCATTGGAACACGCCATGTCCGCATATCATCAGGAATTACCGCATGGAGCGGGGCTGGTCATGATAAGCCGGGCTTATTTCTCTCACATGATTGAGGTACACGCTTGCGACGAACGGTTCGTGCCAATGGCGCGGGCAATGGGTATGGCCGATGCTGCCAAGCCCGGAGATTTCATTAAGGCACTCGGAAAATTGCAGGATACGTGCGGGGTGGCCGACTTGAAAATGTCGGACTATGGCATCAGTATGGAAGAGGCCGCTGCTTTCGCTTGCAATGCCCGCGAAACAATGGGGCGGCTATTCCAGCTCGACCGTGTTCAGATCTCCGAAGAGGATTGCATCCGGATTTACGAAAAATCTTATAAATAGAAACGAATGAAACGATTGATTTTTACATTGGCCGCTGCAATCTTATCATTGCATGGCTTTGCACAGACCACAGAGCGGATTGCCTCGAAAGGTTACGCCCTCCATACTGCCGATGGAGAACTGAAACCGTATGACTTTAGCCGCCATCCGATAGGAGAAAACGATATTCTGATCGAAACGCTTTATTGCGGAGTTTGCCATAGCGATATTCATCAGGGACGCGGCGACTGGAGCCCGCAAAGCTATCCGTTGGTCGTCGGGCACGAAATAGTAGGACGTGTCGTACAGACGGGATGGAAAGTTACAAGGTTCAAGGTCGGTGATTATGCAGGTGTCGGTTGCATGGTGGGTTCCTGCCGGCATTGCGAGTATTGCGATTCCGGAGAAGAGCAGTACTGCCTGCATGGGCGCGTACTGACATACGGGGACAAGGATGTTTATCATGACAATGAAATATCGCAGGGCGGCTACTCGAACAATATGGTAGTGGACGAACAGTTTGCCGTTACGATTCCGAAAGGAGCAGACATAGAAAAGGTCGGGCCGCTTATGTGTGCAGGTGTTACGACATATTCGCCGATTATGCACGCAGGGGTGAAACGTGGCGATAAAGTGGGAATTGCCGGCTTCGGCGGTTTAGGACACATGGCGCTGCAATATGCCGTGGCAATCGGAGCAGAAGTAACCGTTTTCGACATTACCGATGAAAAACGCGACGAGGCATTGGACATGGGGGCAGTCCGCTACGTGAATGTACGGAATATCGAAGAACTGGAAGGCTTGAATAACATGTTCAGTTTTATTCTCTCCACGATACCGTCTGCTTACGATCCGATGCTTTATGTGAATATGCTCAAAGTGGATGGAGAACTGGCTGTTGTGGGAATGCCGGCGGCAAAGGATGCACCGGTCGTTCCGGTATTGGGATTGAGAGGCAGGCGAAAGGTGTGGTTTTCGGTTATCGGGGGAATGCGTGAAACGCAGGAAACAGTCGATTACTCGGTATCGCACGGTATCTATCCGAAAGTGGAAGTAATCCCCATTCAGCAAATCAATGAGGCTTGGAGAAATGTCGTGGACGGGAAAGTACATTTCCGTTATGTAATCGACATGAAATCGTTGGAATAGAAAGATAGGCGGCTCCCTAAAATATCAAAGAGCCGCTTATTTCAGTTTCAATGCGGAGAGATACTCTTTCGGGGACATTCCGGTGGCGTTCTTGAACATACGGCTCAAATGATGGGTATAGTTGAATCCCATATCGTATGCGATTTCGCTGATTGTCTTTCCGCCTTCCGCCAAACTCTTTTTAACACGCTCTATCAGAAAGCGCTGGATGTGTTCGTGTGGAGTTTCTCCGGTTTCCCGTTTGACAAGGTCGCCAAAATAATTGGGCGACAACGATAACCGTTCTGCACATTCTTGTACACTGGGCAATCCGTGCCGAATCTGCTCGCCCTTGTCGAAGTATTCGGTCAGTATCCGTTCGAACCGGGCCAGAATATCTTTACTTGCAGTTTTGCGCGTAGCGAATTGCCGTCCGTAAAACCGCATGCAATAGTTGAGCAGCACTTCGATATATGCAACCAAAATCGCGCGGTTGTATTCGTCTTGCGGCTCTGACAATTCCTTGCGGATGTGTTTCAGGCATTCGACGATTGTCTCCCGTTCCGAATCCTGCATATGCAGGGCTTCGCTCACTTCGTAGGAGAAGAACGTGTATTGCTGGATTTTTTGTGCGAGAGACGTACCATGCAGTAACTCCGCATCGAAAAGGATTGCCCATCCCTTGCGTTGTACGGGGCGCCCGATGTCTTCAGCTCCGCTTATCTGGCCGGGAGCAATGGCAATCAGCGTACCGCCGAGAAAGTCATATTTACTCGTGCCGTAAACCACATTCTGCGGCTCGTCTTCTCGGATATAGATGCCGTAAACTCCCAACAATGCGCGAAAAAGAGGACGTGGCGGGTATGCCGAAAAGTCGATCACACTGACAAGTGGATGCCGGTCTTCCACATCGAGGAGGACATTGAAATCGTGGACGGTAGATATTTTTATAATATTGTTCATATATCATTGAATAATACAGAGCAAATATATAGATATTATTTTGAAAACAAAGATGTTAGGTATTAAAAACGAATAATACATCCTTCTTTTTTTAGACAATAATAAGAGGAACAAATGAAATTATTACTGCAACATAGAATACTTATAGGGTACATCATATTGATAGCAGTCATTGGAAGTATGGCTGCTATCATGTTCTACGAACGTAACCGGGTACAAAATATCGAATCGGAAATAACCGAGGTTCGGGAGGCAAACCGTACCATAAATGCTGCCCATCGCCATATTACCGTACTCGCCACGTTGGGCGAATCGGCAATTACATGGGACGCAGAAGACTATCAAAGGTATCAGTTGCGGCGATTGAGGATAGATAGCCTTTTGCAGATTTTGCAACGAGACTATGAAGAGTTTGTCCCGACCAGACAAATAGATACGCTCCGTCTTCTGCTGGCCAATAAGGAAAAGCACTTGTTTCAAGCCATGCAGGTGTTTCAGCAACACGATAGTCTCTTGTCGGAACACCTGCCCGTCCTTGCCCGGCAAACAAGAAGTTTCCGCACCGTAACCCGAAAAAAGAAAGGTCTTGCCGGGCTTTTCGGAGGCAGGGAGACCGTGCAGATTCCGACTACTCCAAACACGCTTCACTCCCTGAACGAGCAGTTGATTTCGATGGAGGAAGCACGACAGCAGACGATCAACGCTTACACGGACAGCCTGCGTGTTCAAAACTGGGAGTTGAACCGCAAGTTGTATGTGTTGATTCAAGACATGGACGAGCAAACGCAAGCCACATTTCAAGGCAAGGAGTTGTATCTCCAACAATCCTACGACCGCTCGACCATGATTATTACCGGACTGATCGTAAGTGCTATCATTCTTCTGGTCGTGTCTTATTGGATTATCCAACGGGATATTCGGGAGAAAGCGCGTACCAAGCGAGAGATGGAAGAACTGATCGAGAAACTGCGCCAGAGCGTGAAAAAGAATAAGGAACTACTCACGGCTCGTCGCCAAACCATGCAGACCATCATCCATGAATTACGTTCTCCTTTGTCAGCCATCAGTGGTAATACGGAGTTGCTTATTGCCGATACCGACGAGGTGGAACGTACCCGACATATTCAAGCCGTCCGGCAGTCCGTCCGTCGTATGACCATCATGCTTGCCGACCTATTGAATTTCTTTCGGCTGGATAACGGCAAAGAGCAGGTATGCCCCAAGCCGTTTCAGTTACAATGTATTGCCAACGCGCTGAAACACGAGTTCACACCGAGAACAGAAAAGAAACACCTTGCGTTTCACATCGAGGCTTGTGAAACCGATGTAGTGGTCGGTGATAAGAACATGATACTCCGAATCGGGAGCAATCTGTTGTCCAATGCCGTGAAATTTACGGATAAGGGTTCTGTTTCATTGAAAACGAGTTACTCGGACGGAGTGTTTACACTCGAAGTATCGGATACGGGGTTTGGAATTGCCGAAGCGCAGCAGAAAAAGATTTTCCATCCTTTTGAACGCCTAACCAATGCCGCCACGCAAGACGGCTTCGGGCTTGGGTTGCCTATCGTGTGCGACCTCGCAAAGTTGATGGGAGGTAAAGTGTCTCTGGAGAGCGTGGTAGGAATCGGCAGTCATTTCACGGTACGCATACCGCTCAAAAAGGCGGAGGATGAATTTACCGGGGAAACGCCTACCTCTCCAATATCCCGTTACCTGCGCAACGCCTCCGTGCTGGTTTTGGACAACGACGCAGTACAATGTACGATGACACGGGATATGTTGGCCCGATACGAGATCGGGTGCGACACCTGCCGCAATGTGGGCGAGTTGCTGAATATGATGCGGGAACGGAATTACGACCTGTTGATTACGGATTTGAAGATGCCGGATATGAACGGCTACGAGGTGCTGGAACTGTTGCGCTCGTCTGAAATCGGCAACTCACGGAGTATTCCTATTGTCGTGGCAACGGCATTGGACAGCAGTTCGGAAGAGGAGCTGCTCGCCAACGGATTTAGCGGCTGCCTGTTCAAACCGTTCTCCGCGACGGAGCTGTTAGAAGCGGTTTCCCGTTGCATTGAGAATGGAGAGCAAAAGCGGGAAATCACTTTGTCGCCTCTACTCGCTTACGGGAATAACGAGGAGATCTTGGAGCGGTTGATAACCGAGACCGAAAAAGAGATGGCGGAATTACGAGAAGCCCACGAGAAAAGAGATATGGCCGAATTGGATAACCTGCTTCACCACCTGCGCAGTTCGTGGATGCTGATCAATGCCGACGAGCCTCTGCGGGAGCTGTACGAATTGATACATCGACCGCAATACGACGATGCCTTGTTGAATGAAAAGATGCAGGCCGTGTTGAATAACGGGGAGCGGATCATCCGTCTGGCACGAGAGACAAAGGAGGGATTATGGGCAGAGTGATTATTATCGACGACAATGTGGTCTATTGCGACCATGTGAGCAATCTTCTGGCAAAAGAGGGAATTGAAACGGAGAAGATATACAGTCTGTCGGCTGCCAAGAAAGCCGTCTTGTCCGTTTCGGATGACGATATAATCCTCTCCGACTTGCGCTTTCCTGACGGGAACGGCATAGACCTTTTGAGGTATGTGCGTGAAAACGGTCGTCGCAACCCGTTCTTTATTATGACCGACTATGACGAAGTACCGACCGCCGTTCGCTCCATGAAATCGGGAGCGGACGACTATATCAGCAAACGGACATTGGAAGAGGAGCTGCTGCCCACCATCCGTAGTTTACTGAAACGAAAGAGCCACAGCCTTGTGAAACGGGAACATATACTCGACCGCGAGAGCGAGGCGTTTCAGGCAATCGACCACCGCATCCGGCTGGTCGCTCCGACCAATATCAGCGTCCTTATATTGGGAGAGAACGGTACGGGCAAGGAACATATCGCCGCGAAAATACACCACCGAAGCGACCGAGTAGATAAACCGTTCGTCGCTGTCGATTGTGGTCTGCTGTCCTCGTCGCTGGCCGCCTCCAGCCTCTTCGGGCATGAGAAAGGAGCGTTCACGGGGGCGACCGACAATAAGGCGGGCTATTTCGGTGAGGCCGACGGCGGTACGCTGTTTCTCGACGAGATAGGTAATCTGCCAGTAGAGGTGCAACAGATGTTGCTCCGTGCCATACAAAGCAAGACCTACCGCTCTGTCGGAGGAAGCCGGGACAAGGCGTGCGATGTGCGTATCATCACCGCCACCAACGAAGATTTGAATAAGGCGGTCGAGGGAAAACGGTTTCGCCGAGACCTCTATTATCGGATTCGGGAGTTCGTCGTCGAACTGCCGCCGCTTCGGAAATGCCGGGAAGACATCCTGCCGTTGGCGGAGTTCTTCATCGGCGAGATGAATGCGGAGTTGAAGAAGTCCGTATCGGGGTTCGATGCGGAGGCAAAGAAACTGTTAGCCCTTTATCATTGGCCGGGCAATGTCCGAGAGTTGCGGCAGGTCGTACAGACCGCCGTACTAATGACCGGAGATGGATTGATTCCGGCCACCGCATTGGGCCTTGATGCAACGGAAGCGGAAAACGGGGTTTCAGACTTCGCGCTGGTCGATGAGACGATGCAGAAAGACCGTATCATAAAGGCGTTGAAGCAGACGGACGGGAACAAACGGCAGGCGGCGAAGCTGCTCGGCATAAGCCCGCCGACGCTGTATAAGAAGATGGAACAATATAATATTCAGTAGAAAAGAGATGAAACATGACAGATATTTCGCAGAAAAAAGTATCTTTGTAACCTAATTACGAGAGTGTGTAAAAACATTTTTGTATAATATTTGAATAGATTTAAGTGGTTTGGCTTTGACCTTTTCACTTATTGATATAGACATAAGACCGCAAGGTGTTTCAAGTGTAAATCTGGTAAATTGAAACTGAAAGAGACTAATTGCGTGATGCTTATGCTATGCTTTTGCATAGCGTGCGTTCACGTATTCTTTCAGGGGCTTACCAGAGCCTACACTTGAGGCGTGGATTGCACGCTTCTTTTATATGACAGCTTCCGGTTGAAACCTAAAAACCGGATGATATGGCAAAAGTACAGATGCTCGCCCTCCAATCCATCGACGGATACATAATAGATGACCGTCCCGAATTTTCCGCTGTCCTTTCCGATGAGATAGCGAAGTTAAGAACTGCCGCCACTCACTTGTTGAACAAAGACGTTTCGCTGACCATGTTGAGCGAATGGGCGGAGAATGAGGCGGAAAACATTACCTATCTTATCGAGGCCGACAGCCAAACGGCGGTCATCATCGACGGGATGTTCCGAATGGGATTGATCGACGAGATTATCCTCTACACGATACCCGTCATTCTCGGTCGCGGCAAACGGCTGTATCAATCCCCACTACCCGAAATTTCTTGGAAATGTACCGCCACCCATATCTGCACGGATGGTACGGTGCAGGCCGTTTTTCGTCGGAGCAACTGACAGACGCTTAACGCATTTTACACCACATAGGCGTTAAAAAACTTAACGCCGTTAAATAATTTTACGCTTTTTACTCCTCCGAAAAAGCGGCCTCAAAATATTTTTCGCATTTATATTGCTGTTTATCAGTATTATGTAAAAGCTTATTGCAATTTGTCATTGGCTGGAACTCTGTTTGTTCTAAACACTTACGTGCGCATACAGAAAACAGAGTCAATAACCGAAAAAAGAAATGACAAATGGAATATATCGTACTGACGGAAACGGATTTCTTCCGTCGCATCAATGAGGTCGACAGCCTGAACGACCTGTGTTCATCTTATCGGGACTTTACCGATAGAGTGATACAACTCTGTATGGGAGGAATGAACCTGCACCATGCCGTCCTCGCCCTTATCCATGTGGAGACGGAGCTGCAATTCCACCGGAAGTTTTACGGCGTGGAAACGGACAGCGTTTCGGGATTGTATATCCGCAAAGCCCTCGCTTTCGTGCGAAGGACGCAAAAGATTCTTGTACCCCAAGTGCCACCACTATCCACCCCTCAAACCGATTCACCCCCGACAAGCACTTTCCGTTGGACGGGCAGCCTTGTCGAATTGATAGAGGTCATCTACGCCCTCGACGAGCTGGGCTGTATCAATGACGGCCAAAACAATATCAAGGAGCTGGCGGCCTTCTTCGGCTCGCAACTCGGTCTGGAGATCAAGGACAGACATTGCTACGATGCCTATCTGGATATGAAACGCCGCAAGAACGAGAGCCGGACGTACTTTCTCGACAAGATGCGCGAGCGTCTGAATCTGCGGATGCAACGGGATGACGCGAAAGAGAATGCCAGACGATAAGTCTGTGAATAAACGGAAGGAGTAACCATATCCTTTCGTTTATTTTTCTACCTTTGCATATAAATCATTCGTTGCCAATGAAAAAAGAGAATACTGTCAAGCTATATAATCCCGATTTTGTTCTGGAGATCAAACAAATCGTAACCCAAGCCCGTCAAAAGACATACGCTGCCATCAACTCGGCAATGGTCGATGCCTACTGGCAGATGGGCAAGCGTATCGTGGAGCAGGAACAGTTCGGTAAGGAACGTGCCGAGTACGGTGCGCAGCTATTGAAGTCGCTCTCGAAAGAGCTTACGGCGGAGTTCGGCAAGGGCTTTTCCGTCAATTCGTTGTACTATTTCCGACAATTCTATCTCGCCTTTCCCGAAAAACTCCCCACGCTGTGGGGAATATTGACGTGGTCACATTACAAGCGTCTGTTGAGCGTCTCCAATGCCGACGCCCGCACATGGTATCTGAAGGAGGCCGCCGAACAGATGTGGAGCTACCGTACCCTCGACCGCAATATCGGTTCGCAGTATTATGAACGGCTGTTGCTTTCGCAGCATAAAGATACGGTCGAGTCCGAGATGAAAACGCTGACCAAACCGTTCGAGCAAGACCGGATGGAGTTCATCAAGAACCCGACCGTCGCGGAGTTCATCGGCCTTTCGCCCAACAGTGATTTTACGGAAACGGAATTGGAGGGAGCCATCATCGGCAACCTGCAAAAATTCCTGCTTGAATTGGGTAAGGGTTTCTCGTTCGTGGCGCGTCAGAAATTGATCCGCACGGAGAAAAAGGACTACTTCATCGACCTCGTTTTCTACAATTACATCCTTAAATCGTTCGTGTTGATCGACCTCAAGACGACGACCATCACGCACCAAGATGTGGGACAGATGGATATGTACGTCAGGATGTACGACGAGCGGGTACGGGGCGAGGGCGACAACCCGACTATCGGAATCGTCCTTTGTTCGGAAACCGACGAGGACATCGCCCGCTACTCCGTACTGCACGACAACGACCGGCTGTTCGCCTCGAAATATATGCTCTATATGCCTACGGAGGAGGAATTGCGCGAGGAAATAGCACGGCAAAAAGAGTTTTTCCGCCTGCAACACGATAATTCCCCAAAAGAGGAGATATAGCTATGCCCTATGACGATGACGAATATATTTTTGATGACGCGGGCATAGATGATATGCCCGTCTTCCCGGAAAGCAGGCGGTTCGCCGGTCTCGATAACTACGAAAAGATGTCGTTACGGGATTATATCCGCTCGTGTATTCCGGAATATCGGGAGTGTTCCGGCAGGTTCCCGACGGAACACGAATTGGTGGAAATCCGTAAACGAACGATGGGCGTATTGGAGGAAGATTGGCATATCACGTTGAAGAATGACAAGCAATGGCGACAATTCTTTCAGGACAATGTGGCGGCAGTCATTGCCAAACTGCAAAAAGAAACGGAGGGTAACGAATAATCGGCTACCCTCCGTTTTTTGTTCCGGCTACTTCTGCTGCAACAGATGCGCCAAGGCCGGATCGTTCTGTATGCGCTGCAATTCATCGGCTACGATTTGCCGCACATCGGCTTTGATCCGGTTGTAGTTCTCCTGTATCATTTCTTTCATGCAGTCCTTGCCGTCCTCGTCCGTGAAATCGGTAATGACGGGTATGGGCTTGTAGGCTTTCTCCTCCCGTTTTACTTTTTCAGCGTCCACGACAATCTCGCAGTGAAAGATTTTCTGTTCGATGCGCTCGTCGAAGGTATCCGCCACAGAACCCACGAACATTCCCTGTGTAAGCCCCGAAATCTTCGAGGGCGGGATAAGCGAATCCATCTGTGTGTTGATGGATGTGGACTTGTCGTTGCGGTTGATGGTTATGCTCTGCCGCTTCTGCAAGACCTTTCCAAACCGTTCGGAGAGCGTCTTCGCCGTCTCTCCGACCACCTGCCCGGAGAAGATATTGCCGACGGTGTTCATCACGACTTTGGCCTCCTTGTCGCCATAGTCGCGCACGAGCTGGCTGAAATCCTGAAATCCCAACAGCACGGCTACCTTGTTGCTTCGGGCTGTGGCAATCAGGTTGTCCAGCCCTTTGAAATAGATGGTCGGCAACTCGTCGATGATAATCGAGGATTTGAGTTTGCCTTTCTTATTGACGAGTTTGACGATGCGTGAGTTATACAGACCGAGAGCCGCGCCGTAGATATTCTGACGGTCGGGATTGTTGCCGACGCAAAGGATTTTCGGCTCCTGCGGGTTGTTGATGTCGAGCGTAAACTCACTGTCGGACATTACCCAATAGAGCTGGGGTGAAATCATACGCGAGAGCGGTATTTTGGCCGATGCGATCTGGCCTTGCAACTGCTCGGCAGCCCCTCCGAGCCATGCGTCCATAAAGGGCGAGAGGTAGTTTTCGAGTTCAGGATACGAGGAGAGAATCGGAAAAATATCCTCGTAGCGGCGGTTCAAAAATTCGACGGCGTGCGGAAAGGTGCAATATTTCCCGTTTTGGTAAATTTTGAGATACCAAATAATTGCAGCAAAGAGGATTATGGGGGATTCTACAAAAAAATCGCCCTGCTTCTGCACCCACGTCTTATTGAGGTTGAGCATGATGGTGTACGCACTCTCGTAGGCGTCGGTAATATCCTCCATGAAATCCGGGTGTATGGGGTTGCAGCGGTGCGAACGTCGCGGATCATCGAAATTTATGACATAGAATTTCGGTTTTACCTCGTACCCGTCCAAGTGGTTCAGCAGGTGGTTGTAGGCAATGGTCGAGAGGTCTGCAAACTTGAAATCGTAGATATACATCGAGTAGCCCTTCTCGATCTGTTGCTTGATGTAGGAATTGACCACCGCATAGGATTTTCCGCTGCCCGGCGTGCCCAAAACGATGGACGCACGCTGCGGCAAAAGAATGTTGATCCAGCCGTCATTCCACCTTTTATTATAGTAGAAGCGGGTGGGCAGGTTCACGGAGTATTCATTGGTCAGGAGCCGCGTCTCCTGCATGAAGGATTCGTTCTCGTTGTTGAACACATCATCCATGAGGTTTGTCTTCAGCAGGCGACTCGCCCATAGCCCGGCCATCAGTAGGCAGACGTACCCCGCCGTTATCGTTGCGATGTACAGCACCACTGTTGCCATCCGCGGCAGGGGCAGGTCGAGCAGCCACCAGTTCAGAAAAAACAGAATGAACCCCGCCGCGAGTGCCGTGCCGATCTTCGGCCATGTGATTTTTTCGTCCTTTACGCCCGTCGTCCCCAGACAGGAGAGCGCGAGCAGCACGACGGCAAACAGCTTGGTGTAGAGTATGGAGTGGAACAAGTGCGCCGTGCGGTCGAAATTCATCAGGATTTTATCGACCACGCCGATGTTCACTCCCCACGCGAGTATCGCTTCATAGCAATACCAATAGATATTCATTACTACTAATAAAATACTTACGGCACGCAGAAAATCCATGATTTTCGCCAATGCCCGAAGGTCATCTTCTTGTTGCATAATGGTTAGATTTTACGTTGTTTTTTCTTTTTCTTATTTCGTCGCTGCATCTCGCGCATGAATGCCTGCTCCTCGGCATCCGCTCCGCCCGTATCCACCGCGAACAGTCCCAATGCGTCCGGCAGCTCTTCATGGCCTGCGGCCTGCGGGAGCTTGTCTGTCGTTTCTGTCGAGGGTTGCGGCAAGTCGATAGAGAGCGGAATGCCCGGAGCGGGAGGGGCGAAATGTTCCTGCAAGGCGTTTGCTGAAAGCTCTTTGCCCATACGTGAGCCGTTCAGCACGCAGCCCGTACGGTGGTCTATGAACGTCGCACCGTATATGCGTCCCATGTCGGTTTCGCGCAGCACGACATCCACGTCTTTGGCTTTGAGTGCGGCGACAAACTCCGTCCGGTCTTTCGTGCGCCGCAGGGCGGCGAGTACGGTCGCCTTCGTCATGTCGCTTGTCTTCCGCTCTTTCATCTGTTCCTTACTTATGGCGCACCACCTCCCGAACGCTTCGTACCCGTAGCGTTTGCCGAAACGGGAGGCTTTGATCGGCGTGCCGGTCTTGTTTCCCTCGCCGTCGAGCGCGGAATACACGAACCCGCTGTATTCCCTGCCCCGAACCTCTCCCCGGCACTCCTCGACGGTTACATTGTAGAGCGCGAGCAAGGCGCGGTATTCGCCGAGCGACTGGAAACGATACCTGCCGGATATGCCTTTCAGCACACTTCCGATCTGCTTCTTCACGTCGCCCTGCGACGCATCCACGCGCCGCAGCGGTTCGTGCTGCGTCTGCCGCTTGCGTTCGGCGGGATGCAGGGCGTACTGCTGCTCCAGAGCGCGTGTAATGTTCTTGCTGCGGCGATGCAGAAAGCTGTCACCGATTTTCTTCCCCTGCCCGTCCACGCATAGCGTTACGATATGCAGGTGGTGGCGGTCGATGTCCTCGTGCTTGAAGATCGCATAGGGCTGGTCGCCGTAACCGAGCCTTGCCAGATACTCCTCGGCGATGGTCGTCAGCTCCGTGTCGCCCAGACGATCGTCGGGATGCGGGTTCAGGGAGATATGGACGACGGGCTTCGCCGTCCGCACCTGCTCCGGCATATAACGTGCGAAGTCTTCCGCAGCCTGCCGGATGTCGAGGCAGCCCGTCCCCTCGTCGAAGATTTTATTTGTGGCAAGCAGCCGTCCCTGCCCCTCGTTTATCTTCTCCCCGTTGTACGCCAACGCCCCGTAAAGGGAGCTTCCTACGTTAATTTTGGCAACCATTGCTGCTGAAATTCGTGGGTTAGGGCGAGAATCCGACGGCTTATCTCGGCAAGTTCCACCGTCAGTTTTTCCAATTTGTAAAGCAACGCCATCGCCTTTTTCTCCGAAAAGCGGCTTTTCAGTTCCTTCACGGTCTGGTTGTAGTTCACGCCCACGGCGCGGTATTGGGCGTGCAGCGAGGAGAGTTTCGTGTAGTAATCGACGAGCGTTTGATCTACTTTCAGCACGCGAAACTCCGCGCCGAATACGCGGGCTTTGATGAATACTGCTTTAGCATACACGCCCGACTGCTCGTACAGGGCGAGGAAACGGGCGTATTCCTCGTCCGTGAAGCGCACCATGACCGGATGCGCGGCCTTGTCGGGTTTGGGCGGTTTGCCCCCGACGTTTCTTGTCTTACCTTTCATATACTTATGGATTTAGTGGTTGCGTGACATAAACCACCACACTCCTGCCAACCGCAGGTTCGAGATCAGGCTGCCCGACTTCGGAGGGACAGCCCAGCCCCCTGCAAGGGCAAGGTTTTCGGGAGTAACCCGAAAAGTATCGAGTTACTCGATACACACCTTGCTATGTTCTGACGAACATAAAAATCCGTCCGGGGACGGATTGCGGGAGAGCCGATCCCGACCGCAGCATGAAGCCGCGTGGTGCGCCCTGTCGCTTGGGTGCAAATGTAGCGGCTTTCAGCATCGGATTCCAGAGGCCGAAAACGCCAAACGCTGCCATCCCGACGCCACAAGCTGCCACCTCCGCCCGGAACGATACAAGCGACATTTTTTCCTTGTTTATTTGCGGCAGGTTTGAATAACGACGGAGATATGGAACGGAAGATACAGCGATTTGAAACCCTGCGGACGTGTTGCCACAAAGCTCTGCCGATTTACGGAGCGGACGGTTCGGATAATTATTGCGGCAAAGATGCGGTGTCGTACAGATTTACGGATTTACTGTCGTATCGTCGTGTTGTCGTACAGAACCGCCGATTTACGGCAATGTGTCTGTACGGTGTCCTATCGCAGGCTCTGCAAATCCTCGATGCGCTCCGTCAGCGGATAAGTAATGAATTGTAAACCTACGGAAATACCGGATTAACAACTTAAAAAATCAATGTTATGAACAAGGAAATCTTTATTGCATTCGCCACACAGAAAGGTGGCATCGGAAAAACGACGCTTACCGTCCTTACGGCAAGCTACCTCCATTACGTGAAAGGTTACAACGTGGCGGTCGTCGATTGCGACGCTCCGCAGAACAGCATCGCCGACCTGCGGGCACGAGAAGTGAAAGTCATCGACGAAAGCACCTATTTCAAGGCTCTTGCCTGCGACCACTTCCGGCGGGTAAAGAAAAAGGCATATCCCGTCATTGCGAGCAACGCCGTCGATGCGCTCGACGATGCCGACAAGATGCTGCGTGCGGAAGCGACGAAACCCGACCTCGTTTTTTTCGACCTGCCAGGCACGCTTAAAAGCGAGGGCGTGGTAAAGACGCTTTCGCAGATGGATTATATCTTCGCCCCGATCAGTGCCGACCGCCTCGTGGTGGAGAGCACGTTGCAGTTCGCCGCCCTGTTCCATGAAAACCTGATCACGACGGGTATCGCCAAGACCAAAGGGCTGCACCTGTTCTGGACGATGGTGGACGGGCGTGAAAAGAGCGAGTTGTACGACCTCTACGGGCAGATTATCGACGGAATGAATATCTCCATGCTGGAAACGCGCCTGCCGGACAGCAAGCGTTTCCGCCGCGACTTGTCGGAGGAGCGCAAGGCGATATTCCGCTCGACGATATTCCCGATGGACAACGCCCTTATGAAAGGGAGCAACATCAAGGAGCTTGCCGAGGAAATTTGTTCGGTTATGAAAATCCAGCGGGTGTGAGCAGTCGTAAAGCGGATACGGAAGGAATAGACGAAGCCCTGCTGCTGGATTCCATCGGCAGGCGCAAGCAGGACGGCAGCGTACAGCCGCAGGAGGCGAAGTCCGCATCCGACCTGCAAGCGGCGGAGGCGCAACCCGCCGTCATTGCGGAAGCCCCGAAAGAGGGCGGTCGCCGCAAACGGCAGAATGCCGATTATACGGCGACGTTCCTCAAACGCAACGAGATCAAAACGCGCCAATGCGTCTATATCAGCCGGGAAATACACAACCAGATTTCCCGTATCGTGAATGTCATTTCCGACAAGGAGATAACTGTCGGCGGGTATATAGATACCGTCCTTGCCTGCCATCTGGAACAGCATAAGGACGAGATAAAGGAATTGTATAAGAAACAACTTGAAAATTTGATTTAACGATGAAAGAGGAGGATGGAAAAGAGATTATGGGTAAAGCCCGGAGAGAAATATACCGTTCGCTGTTTCTCAAAGAGGTGGCCATTCCTGCGCGGATCGGCAAGACGGTCTATGTGCGTAAGGAATACCACGAACGCATACAGCTTATTTTGAGGGTTATCGGCAAGGACGAAGTGTCGCTGTTCAGTTACATTGACAATGTGCTGGCACACCATTTCGATATGTTTCAGGAGGACATCAAGAAACTGTATGAGCAGAACAACAATATATTCTAACCGATTAAAAGCATGAGATTATGATTTGGAAAAGATGGAACAAACAAGCGGCAAAGAAAAATTACCGCTCGCGTTATTTGAAGAAAGCCGATACGGTCGCCCGTCAGGGCAAGCTGGTTTATGTGCGCAGGGAGTACCACGAACGTATCAGGCGTATCGCCCGCGTTATCGGCGGCGACGATGTTACGCTGTTCAGCTACATCGACAATGTGTTGGCGGAGCATTTCGCCTCTCAAAAGGAGGTCATCGCTTCGTTGTACGACGAACATAACAGTCCGATTTTTTAGACGGCTATGGAGACGCTTTTAGTATGCCTGCTTGTCAGTTACGGGGTATGGCTGGCCGCCTACCTTTTCTGGGAGAAACGTCAGACGGGAAAGTCGCTGCCGGATGCGGCTG
>ULXS01042530.1_pt1 | contig 20174 bp, 16 predicted proteins | sample 1961421 | NCBI WGS metagenome assembly ULXS01 (sample SAMEA4835842, study PRJEB28245) | human gut metagenome | biome: gut microbiome; material: fecal sample | place: Denmark | collected 2008
GAGCCGGGAGGAATCCTTTTGCGCATAGACAGCGGTTGCGCCCGGCCCCAGGCAGAGGGCCGGACACAACACTACGGTAAATACCAATCTCCGAATTCGTTTTTTACCCGTATCCACTGTACTATTTCGTCATGTTAAAATCCTTCACGCCGAATACTTCGGTCGAAACCTCGCCGATCCAGCCGCACTGAGTGTTGAGCGCCACCTGTATTTTAACGAAATCCACATACTTGAGATTCGCATCCTTGCCGTCGAAGGTCACGGCATTCGAGATTTTGAAGTGGTTGTCGGCCGGTGCCGCATTGTAGTTGTCGTCGTCCGTCAGGCGGTCTATCGGACTGAAATTATCGGCATATCCCCAGTCGAATGCAGGATTCACCCAGTAAGTACCGTTGCCCGAAGCGTCGTAGCTGCGCGATTTGAGGCAGGGGCCCCGTAGCGTGTAGCTGTCCGCTTCGACCCACGCCGGATAGTAATAGTCCTGCCGATGGAATGCTTCGAGATATTCGATGACGCCGCTGCCGCCGCGGTTGTCCGTCCATGCGACATTCATCTTCGGTGCCGAAGGACGGTAATAAGTCACGGCGTAATCCCGGATGGTCTCCTCTTTGCCGTACTCCGATCCTTTGAGTTCGTACCATGTGTCGTTGGGAAGCCCGTCGCCGTTCTCATCCTGCATCACCCAGACGATGCCCGGTTCCGACGAACCGTCGAACGGATTGCCCGTGACGGCGATGTTGTAGTCGCCGTCGTTGTCGATGCTGTGGTCGAACCCCACGACCAGGCAGCCCCCGAATCCGCCCAACGAAACATAGGCCGTCTGCGCCATTCGGTTTTCCGCATAAGCACACGCTTCGGCCATCGTAACGGCCGTATAATTTTCGTTGACAAACTGTCCCGGCGCGGGCAGGAATTCGTAAACTTTATTGCAGGCCGCATTGCTCGCCGCCGTCCTGGCCCGATAATAAGTTCCCTCTTTCGGGCATACGTTTACCGTGAAGTCGTGGGAGACCAGGATATACTCGTTCTGCATTTCGAGTTTCACGGTGTGCGCCCCCTCTTCCGATGCCGTGAACGCATATTCGGCCTTATCGCCCCGCTGCACCTCCTGCCCGTCGACCGACCAGGTGTAGACGGCGTCGAACGCATTTTCAATCTCAACGGCCCGCAGCAGGATCGTGCGCCCCAGCGATACATTGCAGGTGCTCTGCTCGATCGTCCATGAGAAATCCACCTCCTCCGGCAAACGGACGCCGACCATAAACGAAACGGCATCCTCACCGTCCTCGTTACGGGTCGTAAGGGCGAATGCGAAGTCGCCGCGCGCATCGCCCCGGAAAGTATAGGCAGGTTCGTTCGACACCTCTTTGCCGTCGATCGTCCAACTGTAAGTGGTTTCGAGCGACGAAGCGACGACCGGTTTCAGTTCGAGTTCCGAGCCCAACAACAGGGTAAAGCCTTTGTCCGCCCCCGGCAGCGAAATGGTCGGCGGAGTCAGCTCAAATACATCGACACGCAACTCCTCCTCATCCATACCGCCTTTGTTGGTAACGGTCAGCGTAATAAAATACTGCCCGGGCTTCTCGGACGAAAACCGCAGTGCGGGCTCGCTGCCGATCCGTTCGCCGTCGAGTGTCCAAACGAACGTCGCATCCTCGGCATGTTCATACGACGGACGGATTTCGATCTCGCGGCCGGCTTTGGCCGGATAGATGGCCGTCGGGCTGTCGAGCGTGATGACCGGCGGGTCGGGAAGAGGATCGGGGTTCTCCCCTTTCGAACACGCCGTCGAAAGGAAGGCGACTGCTATTGCAATTTGATAAAGTCGTTTCATATAAAATAGGATAATATGCTGATAGGCTTCGAATGGATAACTGCGGCAGCGGCGCTACCACTCGACGGTAATGTCGTCCACCGCATAATACGCAGGCAGCGAATAACCGTAACCGTTATCGGCGCCGCCAGCCTGATTCAGGCGCAGGGATACGATCTCACCGAGTTCGGAAAGATCCCACTTCGTCCACTCTTTGGTGACGGCTTCGGGAGTAGCAAAGGTCATCGTAATAGTCTTGATCTCTTTGTCGTCGGCATCGTAACCCGTGGCGTAGTAGGTTACATCCTTGGTCAATGCCGGCGAAAGGCCGTTGCCGGACATCGCGACCGAGTAAAAATAGCAGGTCGAGTTGACATGGATGCTCTTGACCGTACGTGCCTTGCCATCGGCGAATTTGAGAATCGGGCGACCGTCACCGTACGGAAAATCTAAATCCAGATAGCCGAATGTCGTCAGGAAATTATCCGAGCCATTGCAGCCTCCGCCTGTCATGCTGTCCTCCGTTCCATCGGGATTATACACGTACAAATCGTATAAATATCCGCCGTATTTACCCTGATCCAGCGAATTGGAATTATAGGAACATACGAACCAAGGGTATCCCCATCCGTTGATGAAGCCCGTAGGACGGCCGGTAGTGAGCTGCGTGGTTTCATCGACCCAGACATAATCGTCGGGACTCCCCAATTGGGTCGTCGAATATTTTTCGGGGTCATAGTTGCAGGCGACCCATTCGGCCCAGTCGCTACCCTCGAAGGTAACCGTATAGCTATGCGTATCCGCCGCACTTACTTGGAGTTCCGCCATGCACGAGAAATTTCCGGCCATTCCGATCAGGGCGATCACACCCTCCGTTTCTGCATAGCTGTTCGCTTTGGCAGGTGCCACGACCGTCAGTGCATTGCCTTCGACCGAAACTTTCCATCCGTCGGGTTTAGTCCAAGTCATCCGTTCGACACCCTTGCTCTCGATCGTAAATGTCTGCTTCTCATCATAGACGAATATGCCGTTCTTTGCGGAAATTGCGATGCTCAACGCACCCTGCATGGGAATTTCGATTTTTCCGCCGTCGGCAAGCGTAAAGACCGCAAAACCGGGGTTCGAGGCCGTATCCACCGACTCGAACATCGAATCGCCATCCTTGCCTTCGGCCTTGACCCCCATCTTAGTCCACGTTTTACCGCCGTCGACCGACATTTCCCACTCCTTGGTTTGGGTATCGATGCGCAGCTTCGGAGCCACGGCACTCGCTCCGGGGGCGCCGTCCTCACCCTGCGCCTTGATCTTTTCGCCGTCGACCAGTATGAATTCGCCGCCGAGCGTCCAGTAATAAAGTCCGTCGTCATCTTTTTTCACCGAGACAGCGGGAGCGTCGATTCCGTTTTTTCCGTCGGTGATCGTGGCGGTTTCACCATTGGAGAATGTAATCGTATATCCGTCATTATTTTTGACGACGGAGGTCACGGTTACATTGTTTTGTAATGCATCGACCAGTTTCCGGAGTGCGTCGATATCGGTGTTGGCACTCTTCATGGCCTGCTCCATGGCTTCCATGCGCGAATCGAGGTCATCGACCGCCTTCCACAAATCATCGTCGTCATACGAACAACTCCACGCCGAAACACCGAGCAGCGCAATCGCCAAAAGGGTAAACAGCTTTTTCATAAGTATTTGTTTTTATGGTATTCAACTAAAGTTCAGGAAGAAGACCGGGAATCCCGATCCCCTTCCTGTGTCCTCAGAATCCGGCAGTGAAGAATATCCCGGCCGGGAAATGCGTATAATTCCGGTAGTCGGCAACCATCTTGGGGGTACCCGAACCCAGGTCATAAACCGAAATATCGTTGGTGAGGAAGCTCCATCCGTATCCCAGAATCGTATTGTAGTAGTATTCGCCGGTTACAGGATGAACGGCCGGCATGTTGTAGATCATTCCCCAATTGGCGATATTCGACTTTACATCGCCCAGCGTTTCCGTCGTATTCGAGGAGAAAGTATGGCGGTAAATCGTAGAGGAATTGTTGCAGAAATAAATTTCATCGCCCTTGGCCGTGATACCCGGCGTCGCACCCCAGCCGGAGGCGACACCGCCGGCGGTCAGCGTATGTTTTTCCTGCGTATAATCGCCGGCAGCCAACTTGATGATTTGGGCGGGGCTGGCGGAACAGGATATCCACAGGTAACCGGCTTCATCGGATTTGACGACACCGGTCACCGTGCCATCCATCGCGATCGTTTCGGCCACGGCCCCGTTTTCCAAGACCAGGATAGATTTGCCCGCAGGAACGAACACTTTGTTGCCGACGACCGCCATGCGGTTTTTCAATGCACCTTTCGAACCTTCGATGAAGCTGAGCGCTTTCGTATCGAGATCGAGTTTGTATACGCCTGCATTGTCGCGGATATAAGCCGTCCGGCCTATTACGGCCACATGCGACGGCATGGAAAGTCCGGGCAGGTCGCTTTTGCCGAACTTGCCAGTGCGCTTGAGTGTCCTGGCATCGGCCTCAACGAGGATGCCGTCGTTTCCGCCGTTCTGGCTGATGATGTAAGCCTTACCGTCGGCAATGAACATATCCTGCCCCACATTGCCCAACTCGGAACCGTTCATCCGCCAGTAGGCATAGTTGATTAAACGGCCGTTGGCTGTGATATAGATGACCGACCCGTTATCCGACGACATGTTGCCCTCGTTGAGTACGAACGTGCCTTCGGGATCGGAATAATCCACAGCGCAGATGCGTGCGGATGCAAGTTGGGTTTTCCCTTTGCCGTCGATGCCGACGAGCGAAAGGATACCCTCCGTATAGTATGAACCCGCGAACGCCGGGGCCGTCACGGTGACGGTCTTCTTGTCCGGGTCGATCCGTGCCGCCCATCCCTGCGGGATGCTCATCAAGTCGGCGGTCGTTATATCTCCGGTATATGCGAGTATCTTTTCTTCGCCGAAAGCAAACAGGTAGTAGTTGTCCACGTCGGTTCCACCCTTAGGGAGCTGCACGGGAAATACGAATGCGAAGCCGGCAGCCGAGGCTTTGGGAATGATGATCGTCGTGCCGTCGGTCAGCGTGAAGGTCACCTCATCGTCGCTGTCCGTCACCGATTCGAAGAACGAGTCCCCGTCTTTTCCGTTGCTCCCCGCAGCTTTTACATCGTTGCCTGCGGCATCTTTAATACGCACCCCGTCCACAGTCCAGTAGCCGTCGGCATCGACGGCCATTTGGGGTTTCGAGCCGTCCTTGCCGGCGACAGGGATTTTGTTCCCGTCCGCATCGGTCAGCCAGTTGCCTTTGCCGCCGATCGTCCAGTAGTAGACGCCTTCGAACAGGTCGATACCGATCTCCGGTGCATTCGTGCCGTTTTTAATTTCGACGGTTTTGCCATCGTTGAAGGTAATCGTGTACGTCGTCGTTTCTTCGACAGAGGTGATCGTTTTTTGCTGATTCAGCGCATCGACAAGGGTTTGTAACGTTCCGACCTCTTTGTTGATCCGGGCCAGTTCGGTTTTGATATTCCCGATCTCATTCCACAAGTCATCGTCGTCATACGAGCAGCTCCACGTCGAAACGCCGAGCAGCATTACTGTCAAAAGGGTAAATAGTTTCTTCATTCTGCTTTATTTTGATTGGACAATAAAAAATCAACCGTATCCTTTCGGGATACGGCGCAACAGAAATTCAAAACGGATTTACACCTTCGAAAACATCCAATGCCTTTTTTCGTACCGGAATGCCGGCAACAGGGAAATCGCAGTTTTGATTTTCACCCGTAATCCCGCAGGCAGCAAATCCAATAAAAGCATCGGCAGGTCTTCTGACTTGTTCCGGTTTCACGCCTTCCCAGCCTTACGGCCAGTGGCAAAGATTGTGAAACGTCTTGCGCCCCTCGTCGGGGCAGGAACTCACAGCAACGGGTATTGTCGCAGATTTTCACTGCATTCCCTTTTCATTCCGCATCACGGCCCGGCGGGTGTGATTTGGAAACCTATGCGACGGCAAATATACAAATAAAATTCAATATGGTATTTTCTGGCGCAAAAAAAAATCGGTGCATATATTTTAAGGCATGACAGAAAGTGCCCCGTATCTGCCACCCCAGAAGAAACAAAAGCCCCACTGGCTTGACAATCAAACCAGCGGGGCTTTATAAGCGTACCCGGATCTGCATTTGAATATATTAAATCCAATTAAACTAAATTAGAAGCAAGAATAAATAAAATTGCATATATTTCATTTATTATCAATACTATATAAATATTCAATCATTTTACCTGATAAATTCCAATTGAACATTTTTAAGCAAATGTGGGGAAAATATGGGGAATTTTTCGTATTTTTGCTCTGTCAATCCGGAATCTGGGTACTATGAAAATAACTCTCATCATCAAAAAGAGCGTAAAACGCTATGATACAGAATCAAAGGCGACCATTTACGCGCGTCTGCGGGACGGCAGGCAGGTAGATATGGTCGCACCGACCCGGCTTACCATCAACCCCAACCTTTGGGATGACAAGGCCGAACAAGTCAAAAGCAAATTCGTTTGCGACGACGAAATGCGTTCCTATTACAACGATGAAGCCCGAAAACTCAAATCCCACCTCGAAAGAGCCTATCAGTCCCGACAGACGACAGAACCGCAGAAAGAGTGGCTGAAAGAGGCATTGGAACAATATTACAATCCACAAAAGTACAATATCGAAACAGCCACGGAAGAAACGGTCAAGCCGACGTTGATCGCATTGTTCGACGAGTTTCTCGAAAAACACCGTCTTTCCGATGTCCGCAAAAAGAACTACCGGGTCATCGAACGAGGATTACAGCGGTATGAACTTTATGTCCGGACAACCAAGAGGGGGCAAAAAGTATTCGTATTGGACATCGACAAAGTAACGGCCGATACCTTGCGGGATATTTGGGATTTTCTGGAAAATGAATACCGCTACTGCACTCTTTACCCGGAAATCTACGAAGCTATACCCGAAGCACGCACGCCGCAACCCAGAGGGAAGAATACTTTATTGGATTGTTTCTCGCGCATCCGAACTTTCTTCTACTGGTGCAACAGCAACAAAAAGACCCGTAACCGACCGTTCGACGATTTCCCGCTGGAGGAATGCACATACGGAACGCCTTATTATATCACGGTCGAAGAGTTGCACAAGATTTACGACACGAACCTGATACGGCATCCGCAACTGGCCGTTCAGCGCGACATCTTCGTTTTTCAATGCCTGATCGGCTGCCGAGTGGGCGAACTGCTGAAAATGACGAAATCGAATCTGATCGACGGAGCCATCGAATACATACCGCGCAAGACCAAGAAAGGGCGGCTGCTGACCGTGCGGGTTCCGCTGAATCAGACAGCCAAAGAGATCGCTGCCCGTTACAAAAGTCTGGACAGCGACAAACTGCTGCCGTTCATTTCCGAGCAGAAATACAATCTAGCGATCAAGCGGATTTTCAAAGCCGCAGGATTGAAACGGTTGGTTACGGTCATAAACCCCACCACCCGCGAAGAAGAAAAGAGGGTGCTTTACGAGCTCGCCTCGTCGCATCTGGCCCGCCGGACATTCGTCGGAAATCTGTATAAGCAGGTCAAAGACCCCAATTTGGTCGGAGCTTTAAGCGGACATAAGGAAGGCAGCAAGGCTTTCGCACGTTATCGCACCATCGACGATGAAATGAAAAAAGAATTAGTAAATTTGTTGTCGTAAAGGAGATAATTGCGTCCGCAGCGCAGTCGGAATTCAAAATAGACGATATATGAAAATAGTTAAGGCTAATCTGACCGAACAATTTATATCCGATATTCGGACTATTATTCTTTCTGCCAGAGAATCAGCGATTCGTAGTGTGGATACCGTCCGTGTACAAATGTATTGGAAATTGGGCGAACGCATCTTTATCGAAGAACAAAAGGGCCAAGACCGAGCGGAATACGGAGCATACCTTCTTCAAAACATTGCAATGGAAATAGAAAAGGAGTTCGGTAGTGGATTTTCCGTGCGTCAATTGGAACGAGCAAGGCAGTTCGCACTTATCCAATTGCGACCGCACTGCGGACGCAATTGAATTGGTATCAATACCGACTTCTGATTCAGATAGATGACAAAGACAAGCGTGAATATTACGAGATGGAAGCCACCAACAACAACTGGACTGGCCGCGAATTGGAGCGGTAGATCAATTCCGGACTGTACGAACGTCTGTTGTTGAGTAACGACAAGAAAGGTGAGCTGGAAGTTGCCCGTAAGGAGCGCATTCCCGAATCTCCGACTGAGATCATCAAAGACCCGATGGTATTGGAATTTCTCGGGTTACATCCCGAAGCGACCTACTACGAAAAAGATTTGGAGCGGGCGTTGATTACCAATCTTAAAGCATTCTTGTTGGAGTTGGGTAACGGATTCTCGTTTGTAGCCCGCCAAAAACGAATCTTGCTTGAAGACGACGAATTTTTCGCTGATTTGTATTCTACAACCGCCTGCTCCGCTGTTTCGTCGTTATCGAACTGAAAACCCACAAGATTACGCACGAGGATATCGGGCAGTTGCAGATGTATGTAAATTATTACGACCGCAACGAAAAAGCGCCCGACGAAAATCCGACGATCGGGATTCTGCTATGTGCCGATAAAAACGACACATTGGTAAAATACACCCTGCCAGAAAATAACAATACGATTTTAGCAAGTAAATACCAGCTCTATCTACCGTCTGAAAAACAGCTCGCCGAGCAACTGAAGATCGAATTGCAAGAACTCAATCAATAGCATCATGGGCCAGCAGGAATACGAGGCTTTCAAAGCGAAGTTGCGGAAATGGATGGATACCCACCCCGACGAATACGCCGCATTCGAAGAGGCGATGAAAGCCCGTGACTATGCAGGGTGCTAGTTGGTCATATTCCAAGCCATGTCCCTCATCCCCCGATACCGGCGCCTCATGTCCGCCAAGGCCAATGAAGGGCTGTTCGAGCATGTCGATGAAATCGAGCAGGCGGCCCGACAACACGACCTTGCCGGCAAGATCATCCGGGAGTGCGAACAGCCCGGCAAGGATTCCACTCTCCCGGTGATGCTTTGCTGGCTCTACTTCGGCAAGAGTTTCGAACGGATGGTGGAGCGTTGCGAAGAGCTGCGGCGCTCGCCCGATCTGGGATTCTTGCAGAAGATGACCATGAGCGCCACGATCAAACTGCTGATCTCCCGCTCCATCAAATTAGAACTGCGCACCAAGCAGGACTGGGATGCCCACCGCGAAGCGATGCGTCTGACCGAAAGCGACCGGGTGCTAGAATGGGCTGCGGGCACTCTTCCGGCTGAAGATGCGGGTGAAAAGAGGAAACCCGGCCGGCCGAGTACGACCAAATCATTGATGGAAATGTTTTCGCCGACTGTCACGCATCCCGACGAGTTGGGACGAAAGATCGGCGAATACCTCACGAAGAAACACACCCAGACCGACATCGCACGATTGAAGATCGCACTCGATGAATTGCGCTATCTGGTAGTTCCAATCAACATCAAACCGTTCCGCGATGCCCTGCAAGCGGAATATGGCTCTGACATCCGCATCGTCCACGAGCGGGGCATACAAGAAGCATACAGCCGCCTGACGGAACCGTTGCTTATCGGATCGACCGTCAGCAGTCAGGGCGGCGAAGCCCTTATCATCCGGGAAATAAAAGATTTCCTATCGGAATAAGGCTCGTTAAATTCGTCTTAATACGCCGCGAATTAAACGCTTAAATATCGCTCAATCAAAATATTATATTTGCGCCGTCGCTCGGATTTCCGGGCGGCGGCGTTGCTTTCCCGACCGCCGGAAGGCTACGCCTCACAATGAGCGGAAAGCAATGTATGAAAGATTTGTTATCCATCCTCCGGGACGCTCCAGGCAGCATCCGGCTGGAGGTAAGCGGCGAGGATCTGTTGGCTTTCTCCAACAGCCTTATCGACCGCGCCAAAAAAGAGCTGGCCGCACAGGTCGCCGAAGCCCACAAGGAACGTTACCTGACCAAAGAACAGGTCAAAGAGCTATGCGGCGTTTGCGATGCGACGCTCTGGCATTGGAACCGCAAAGGGTATCTGAAAGCCGTTAAAGTCGGGAACAAGGTTCGTTACCGCGCTTCGGACATTCAACGGATTCTCGGCGAGCGCGATGGCAAATAAGGCGTCAGACAGCGTTGCAGCCCCCGGCAAGCAGTCCCGGAACGAGCGTATCGAGGAGTTCCTGCGGGAGCATTACGCCTTTCGCTACAACACGGTCAAAAGCCGTGCGGAGTTCCGCAGCAACGACGGTGAGTTCCTCCCCGTGACCAAATACCGGCTCAACTCCTTCCGGCGGGAGCTCGACCGCACCATCGGCATCTCCATCTCGGCGGAGAACCTGCGCAGCATGCTCGAAAGCGACTTTTCCGAGCGTGTGAATCCCGTACAGGCGTATTTTCATAAACTGCCGGCGGCAACGGGGACGCAGGCGATCGACGAACTGGCCGCGACCGTCACTGTGCGCAATGCCCTGCATTGGCCGGAATACCTGACCAAATGGCTCGTCGGCGTAGTCGCCAATGCGATGAACGACCTCGGATGTCAGAACCATGTCTGTCTGGTATTGACCGGCGAGCAGGGAAAGTTCAAGACCACATGGCTCGACAACCTCTGTCCCCGCTCACTCGCCAGTTATCTTTTCACGGGAAAAATCGACCCGCAGAACAAGGACGTGTTGACGCTGGTCGCTGAATACCTCTTCATCAACATCGACGACCAGCTGAAGGCGCTCAACAAACGGGATGAAAACGAGCTGAAGAACCTCATCACGGCTCCTTCGGTCAAATACCGGCGACCCTACGACGTCTACATCGAAGAGTATCCCCACTTGGCGAGCTTCATGGCCTCGGTGAACGGGAACGACTTTCTGACCGACCCGACCGGCTCGCGGCGCTTCCTGCCCTTCGAGGTGTTATCCATCGACATCGACCAGGCGATACGGGTAGATATGGATCGGGTATATGCCGAAGCCCGAACACTCCTGAACAACGGATTTCGCTACTGGTTCGACGACGCTGAGATCGAAGAACTACACCGGGGAAACGTCGCATTTCATGTCCAGACCATCGAATACGAAATGCTGCTGAAAAGGTTCGAGCGACGCTCGAAACGCATCGGCGGAAACCCCGTCTACGGCTGGGTCATCGAGAAGATCGTACCCAATCCTTTCGTCTCTTACGGATTGTAGTTAATACGCTACTACACACAGCTGCAAAATATTAAAAAGAACAGATTGTCGTGTAGTAGAATGCAAAAAAATATCCTTACTACATCTTACTACGCTACTACATGAACCTACTACGGTAGTAAGGTGACATAGACTTGATTACTACACATAGAACATTAAAAATCAATCTGTTGCAAGCATGTAGTAAGTAGTAAGGTAAAATTGGCAAACTTCGAAAAAACAAAAATTATGAACGATCTGAAAAATATTGGCATCCAGCAGTTCCTCGCCCGGCGGGACATTCTGCCCAAATACGAACGAAACGGTTACGGCATGTATCTTTCCCCTTTGCGGGAAGAGCGCACGCCGAGCTTCAAAGTGGACTACGTGCGAAATCTCTGGTACGACTTCGGACTGGGCGAAGGCGGCACATTGCTCACCCTCGTGATGCGGTTGGAGCGGTGCGACAGCCGCGCGACCGTCCGACGGCTGCAAAACGGTGAAAAAAGAGACACCGGAGTTGCCTCTCTTTCACCGGAGATTGGCCAGCGTCCTGTCGCTGGCGGGGGATCGCCGGTCGTGCGTCCGGCCGCCGTCCCCGCGCTCCGGATTCTCTCCGACGCTCCGCTTCGGCATCCGGCATTGGTCGGTTATCTCTCCTCGCGCGGCATCGTCCCGTCGGACGCCACGGCATTTTGCCGCGAAGTCCGCTACGAGGTGCTGGGCCGCGCCTTTTTCGCCGTCGGTTTCCGCAACGACGCCGGAGGGTGGGAGTTGCGCTCCGCACGGTTCAAAGGCGGTTCCTCGCCCAAATACATTACAACACTCAAAAGATGCAATGCAACCAATGCTATCAGTGCAGTTAATGACAGCAAGGCAGTCAATGCAACCAGTGATGTCAGTGTAATCACTGCCAGCAATACAATCACGGATTGCCCTGCAACCGGTGTAACAGCATCATTCCATGCCGGCAATGATCCGATAGCCTGCGAATCGGGCAGGGCCATGCCGGCATCCCATGCAAGCGTCATGGTCTTCGAAGGGTTCATAGACTTTCTCTCGTATCTGTCGCTTGCAAATAACATACATCCGGTTCGCGATACGGTCGTGCTGAACTCGGTCGTCAACCTTTTCAAAGCCGTTCCGTTTCTTAACCGGCATCCGGTAATCCATGCTTTCTTCGACAACGACGAAGGCGGGCGTAAAACGACTGCCGATCTGATCCGTCTTTGCCCCCGCAGCGAGGTCATCGACCAAAGCCATTTTTACCGCGGGCACAAGGACGTAAACGACTATCTGATCGCCCATATAAAATCCCGGCTGCCCCCCCGAAAACGACATCCGACAGGCAGGATTACCCTTGTCGGAATGATCTGCAACCTTCGCAATCGGAAACAGCGGAGATCGAGCCTCCGCGTCGGAAAGGGTAAAGATTTAAGGAAGGCAAGGTTGTGTTCTAAGCAGCCAAAAACCGCTGCCTTCCCGTCGGTCGGCAGTCGATCCCGCTGGTCTGGATATTCGAATATTATTCTTTTCACCTGAAATCGCAAACGAATGGAAACACCGAAGAAAACATACAACAGGCAGGGCGGCCGGCCTGTCCTGAGCAAGTCCCAGCGGCAGGAATACCGCCTTACCGTCCGCTACAACACGGAGCTGCATCTCCGGCTTAGAGCTCTGGCCCGGCAATCGGGTCAAAAGCCCGTCGAGGTCGTGCGGCAGCTCATCGCCTATGGGTGAGTGAAGGAGCAGGTAAAGAAGGAACACCGTCCGGTATTCGACCTGCTGAAAGGATTATCCGACAACCTGAACCAGCTGACCAGGCTGGCACACGCCAAAGGTATCGAACGGCTGGAGAAACAAATTGCACCGGTAGTGCAGGAAGTCCGGCAGCTCTTAAAATATTTGCGCGATGATCGGTAAGATAATATCGGGATCGTCCTTTTCGGGGACGGTAGGCTACGTGATGAAAGAGGAATCCCGGATCTTGGCATCCGAGGGCGTCATGCCTCCGGATGCAAAACGTATGGCTGAGGATTTCAAAGACCAAACCTTGCTCAACCCGCGGCTGAAAAATACAGTCGGACATATCTCGCTGTCTTTTTCACCCAAAGACGCCCCGCGGATGACCTACGCCCTGATGACGTAGATCGCAAAGGAGTACATGCAGAAGATGGGCATCACCGATACGCAGTCCTCTTGGTGCGCCATCTCAACCGGCCCCATCCGTACTGCCATCTGGTCTACAACCGGGTCGGAAATGACGGGCAGACCATTTCGGACAAGAACATCAAGATCCGAAACGCCAAGGTCTGCCGGGAGCTGACCGAGAAACACGGACTATACCTTGCGCCGGGAAAGGACGAAGTGCGGCGGGAGCGGCTTCGCGAACCCGACCGGATCAGGTATGAGATCTACGATGCGATTCGGCAGGAGCTTCCCCGTTGTCGCAACTGGAACGAATTGCGGGACCGGTTGAAGCGGCATGGCATCGTGACAATCTTCAAGCGAAAAGGGACGCAGGGCGTTATCGAAGGAGTAAAGTTCGCACGTAATGGTTTTGTGTTCTCCGGCTCGAAAGTCGACCAGGCCTTCAGTTTCTCGAAGCTGGATCGCCACTTCGGGCAAGTACAGCAGCAGCGACAAGCGCCCCTGATGTCGGGGCTCAAGGCGGCGGACAGGAGCTTTCGGGCCGCATTTGCAGGGTTGTTTGGAGGCGGGAGTCCCTTCTCCGCACCGGGAGGCGGTGGAGGTGGCGGAAGCCATGGCGCGGGGTCGGTGTCGCTCGGCAGTGCCGGGTCGATTCCACTGCCGACATTCGACTCTCCATTTGCCCTCTCGCCCGAGATGATGCAGCGACGCGAAGGCGAGAGTCCCGAGGAGCATATTGCCCGTATCACGGCGCTGATCAACAAGGCGGCCGAAGCGATGGCCGTAGCCTTAATGGAGCGCAAGCGCCGCATGGAGGCGCGCTCCCGCAAAATCGGATAACGAACCTTAAATACGAAAGTCAATGAAAGAGAACACCCTGGAGCTCTCCTTAGAGATGTACGAGGAGTTGAAGGAGACCCTTATCAAGACGCTCCGCACGGAGTTGGCCGAGGCGCAATCACAGCCGGCAACATCCATTGATACGAACGTGATCAAGCAGCTGCAGATTCGGATTCTGCAACTGGAGCAGACACAGACAAAGGCCAGCGAGGCACAGCAGGAACGAGGCCATCGGATCGAGCAGCGGCTTCAAGCGATCTCCGATCGGCAGGAACAGATTAGTGAAGACCTCGGAGAACAGATTTCTGCGATCGACGAGAAGGTGGCCGAAATAGAGATTCCCGAGGAGTTGCCGCCACGGATGGTTCAGCACCGTTTCTCAGTCTCTTTTGATGCAACCCGTAACTTCTGGCTCTTCATGTCGATGTTTATCGTTATCGCAGTGCAGTCTATCGGGCTCTACCTGGAGTGGCGCCCCGACCGAGGTCGGTATGACAACGATCTGAAATATCGCTATGTGCTGATGAAGGGCGAGGCGTCGCCGAAACGGCTGTCGGAGTTGGAGGAGTTGTTCGAGGTCGAGCGGGATCAGCGGCGCATCAACTCAATGCGAAGGGATGTCGAGGAGTACGAATGGCTGGTGCGAAGAAGGGCGGCTCTCGACGAGCAGGCACGGCTAAAAGCCCGGGAGGCGGAGCAACTCAAGCGCGACGCTGCAAAACTCAAAAACAAGTAGCCCTTCCCTTTCTGACGCAAAGATAAGCCGCCGGAAGGACAGCGCAAGGTCAGGACAAGTTGCCACAGGCAAACCTTGGCAAAGTCCCTCTGGCGACTTTGGCTTGTCGCTACCAAACGGGAAGGGCGAAATAAAAGCTAAGACCGAATAATCAGAGTCCTCCAAAATCGACGAAAAAATTGCAACACACTGTCAATAGGGAAGGTCAATGCCACAAGAATTTGGTACATTCTGAACGCTATTACATACATTCCGAGGCACCGAACTTCCTTTTCTGAAATAATAGACGTATTTTTGTTCTGCAAAACAAGGAGATGAAGAAGCAATTGGTCATATCGACTTCGATCGATTTGGTGAGAATCGCACCGGATCGCGTTGTCTACTTCGCGTCGGACGGAAATTATTCGACCATCGTACAGACTGACGGCGAGGTTCGTATGGTATCATACCAATTGGGGCAAATCGAAAAGTTGATCAGTTCCCAGCTCGGCAGCGAAGGTACCGTCTTCATCCGCATAGGGAAAAGTCTGATCATCAATCGGTCATACATTTACTATATCAATGTCCCGAAGCAAAAACTGATTCTCTCGGACGTAAACACATTCAACCACACGGTGACGGCATCGAAAGAGGCTCTGAAGCAGCTGAAGGAACTTTTGGAGAAGGAGGCCAAGTAAGTATGAATAAATTCAATGATATCAAGGATGATCAGATTCGCATTATCGGTGAGGACGACAGTAAAATGTCTCCTTTCCGGCATCTCTGGATTATCATTTTGGCTATATGTGTATTGTTACTGATTGGCGGAGGAGCCCTTTTTGTAATGTTGAATCGCGAAAAAGCATCGGAGACAGAACCGGAACCGGCCTATTTCGAACCGGAGGCGACACCCGAACCGATTGGAAGAGAATGGCTCGGCCCCCGGGTGGATTCCCTCGCAAAAGGATTCACCGAAATCAGGGACACGCTCATCAATGACATTCCCTTGCGAATTTATATTCCCCACAATGCCGAAATGTCACTGCATATCGGACGAATGAATCAACAGGATTCGTCGGTGATATATACAGCCCAGGCTGCCGATGTCCGCGCTGATAACGGAGGCATCGTCGGAGCTTTTGTACTGAAGGGAACTCCTCGTGCGTGGGGCTTGTCAAAAAAAGGATTTTGTGCGTCCATCGATGGAGTTGTGACCGTGGGGGTTGCTGAAAATTCCCCATTGTTTGAAGAAGCTACGGAAAAGGAGGGTTATTTTTTCCGTCAGTATCCACTGGTTGACAATAGGCAGCTGGTTGAAAACGCCCCCAAAGGGAAATCCATCCGCAGAGGGATTTGCGACCGTCAGGGTGAAATCTTCATGGTAGAGACCGGAACTCCGGAATCGTTCCACGACTTTGCGCAGGCATTGGTCGATTTGGGTGTAGACCAGGCAATCTATCTGGTCGGTTCGTCCGCCTACGGCTGGGCCATCGACCAAGCGGGAAACCGCCACGAATTCGGTGACAACAACTACTATACCGGTCGCCAACGCATGCCCAAAAATACGAGCTACATCGTCTGGAGGAGAAAATAGGTCAACCGCAGTCATAGACAGACGGGGCCAAATCGCTCGCATCGGCATACTTCGTACACCAATATACCGGTTTCGTACAGTTCGGGGCAAATGTCCGGACTGTACGATTTCTTTTTGTCAATTTTGTATGTGCGGCAATAAGGACAAACAATCAAAAACACATACAAAAGATGAGAAAAACGCTACTACAACTGCTCGCTGCAGCAATGGCAGCATCGGGATTGGCCGCCTGCGCCTCCGATCCGATGAATCCCGATGAGGCGACCCGATGGATTGCCGCCTACTCGCCCGAACAGATCGACATGGCATCGCGGATCCGGATCGAGGCAACCGACTCCCTGCTGGCTCGGCTGGACACCTTGCGTCCGTTGGAAAAGGTATTTCGCGTCTCCCCCTCGATTCAGGGCGAGGCCGTGTATGCACAAGGCGGTCGGTATCTCGAGTTCAGCCCCTCCCGCGGCACCTTGAAACCGGAAGAGACTTATCGCTGTCGCTTGGATATGGCGGCTCTGACGGGTATCGACACGTTGAAAGAGTTTGCATTTGAATTCCGGGTGGCTCGCCGCGAGATAAAATTCAAGGAGGTTCAGGTTCGTATTGATCCGACAGACGGAGGAATGGTTCAGATCGAAGGTCTCTTGAAATTCAGTTTCAAGCCCGGAGATCTTTCGCTTGACAGTTCTCTGCTGACTTGCCAGGAAAAAGAAACTGCGTCACAGATTCAGCCGACAGCCGACGCCCGACAATACACGTTCCGCATCTCGGGAATCCGACGCCAGGAGAAGGATTTCGAACTGGAGATCGAATACGACGCGACTGAAGGGTGCGACAAAATTGCCACAAAAGTCCTGATACCCGGTCAAGCAGAGTTCAAACTGCTAAGGGTCGAACGACACCAGACAGTACAGTCCTATCTGGAGTTGGAGTTCAGCTCCCCACTCGATGCAATGCAGGAGTTGGACGGCCTTGTTACGATCGATGGGATCGGATCCCTTCGCATCGATCGCGACAAGAACCGAGTCCGCGTCTTTTATCCGAATAACGGGCTGACGGATCTGACACTGCGGCTCTCCGAACTGATCCGCTCCGAGGACGGCCGAAGATTGAAAGCAGAGGTTGTGCAGCACATGGAGCAGGAGGTGCTTCCTCCGGCCATCGAGATTCCCATCAACGGTACGATTCTTCCCGACAGTCGGAATCTTTCGCTGCCGTTTCGGGCTGTCAATCTGGCCGCGGTGGATGTCGAGGTGGTCAAGATCTATGCCGACAACATCCTGACCTTTCTGCAGGAGAGCGAAATGGAGGAGACCTCCGAACTGCGCCGGGTCGGACGGCTGATCTACAGACAGACAGTCCGGCTGGACAAAGGCCCGTCGCTGAACCTTCACCAGTGGCAAAACTTCTCGGTCGATCTGAGTAACCTTTTCCGGCAGGAACGGGGCGCAATCTACAACATCCGGTTCACGTTTCGCCAAGCCTATTCGCTCTACGATCGTGTCCAGGCTGCCCCGTTCGAAGTACAAAACGGTGTAACCATATCGGACAAGGAGACCTGGGACAAGCCCTACGTCTATATTGGACGCAGGGCCCCGGATTATGCCTGGAGTAAGTACAAATGGCGGGAGAGCGATGACCCGACGAAAGAGAGCTACTACATGTCGACGGCACACATGCCCGAATACAATTTGGCCGCCTCCAATCTGGGCCTGATTGTCAAACGGGCGGACTCCGACCGTCTGTGGTGTACGGTCTCGGACATCATGACCACCTCGCCACTTGCCGGCATTCGCGTAACGGCCTATAATTTCCAGTTGCAGGAGATTGGTTCGTCCAGCACCGACGGGCAAGGTTTTGCCGACTTCCACACGGATGGCAATCCCTTCGTCATCACGGCTTCCGACAGTGTATCCACCACGTTTCTGAAGATCAACGGCGCGTCGGAACTCTCGACAAGCCGGTTCGTCGTTGGCGGCAAGAAAACCCCGCAAGACATTAAAGGCTTTATCTATGGCGAACGCGGAGTTTGGCGTCCGGGTAACGAGATATACCTGACACTGATCGTCGAGGATAAGCAGCATGCCCTTCCGGCCAACCATCCCGTGACGATGGAACTCTATACTCCGGGCGCACAGCTCTACGACCGGCAGACGCTCACCCGGAGTGTCGACGGTATCTATACCTTCCGAACCAAGACGACCGAAGATGCACCGACCGGACAATGGGATACTCGGTTCAAGGTGGGCGGACAAACGTTCCACCACACCGTCCGCATAGAGACCATAAAGCCCAATCGACTGAAGATCAATATCTCTTCCCCGGAGATACTGCGCGGCGCAACGAGTGCAGAGATCGGCCTCGACGCCCTTTGGTTGACCGGCCCCGTTGCAGCCGGTTTGCAGGCAAGCGTGGAGATGTCGCTCTTCACGGATCCGCACCCGTTCGAACGTTACGACGACTACCGGTTTGCCAATCCGCTCTACGCATTTTCGTATTCCAGACACGAACTACTCTCCGGCAAACTGGATTCCCTAGGGCAAATCACAAAGCAGATCCGCATTCCGGATACCCGGCAGGCCCCGGGAGTGCTGCAGGCCAACCTGATCGCCCGCGTAGCAGAGGCCGGAGGCGATGAGAGCATCACCTCACGTTCGGTTCGTTATTCACCGTACAACGCCTATGTGGGAATCCGACTGGGCGATCGGGAGTTTGAAACCGATTGCGACCTGCATTTTCCGATTATTGTGGTCGATCCCGACGGCAAAGTTCTCGACTCGCGCGAACTGGAGTATAAGATCTATCGTCTCGACTGGAGCTGGTGGCAGGAGGGGTCGGCCATGGAGTTAAGCCGTTATGTCCAGAGCGAGTCCGCCAAAACGGTGGCTTCGGGATGGTTGAAAACCACGGCGGGCAAAGCCGAAATTCCATTTCGGATCGACTATCCCGCGTGGGGCAAATACCTCGTTCTTGTCCGCGATGTCGGGAGTGGGCACGCCACGGGCGGTGAAATCTACATCGACTGGCCCGATTGGCGCGGGCATTCGGGCAAAAGCGACCCGACAGCCGTCACGATGCTCTCGTTTGCCTTGGACAAGCGAAACTACGAAGTCGGAGATCGGGCGACGGTCTATCTGCCCCAATCACCGGGAGGGCGGGTGCTTCTCTCGGTCGAAAACGGATCGCGTGTGCTATCGCGCTGCTGGGTGCGTCTGTCGGACAAGGAAGAGACCGCTTGCAAACTACCCGTAACCAAGGATATGGCGCCCAATTTCTATGTGCATGCCACCTTGTTGCAGCCTCATGTCCAAACCGTGAATGACCTGCCGATCCGCATGTACGGCGTGGAGGGAGCCGATGTCATCGACCGTCGCACGATTCTTCACCCGCAGATCGAGGTCGCTGACGAAATCCTTCCCCAACGGGAATTTGCGATCCGGATTCATGAAGGCGACAACAAGCCGATGAGCTACACGCTGGCGATCGTGGACGAGGGGCTGCTGGACATCACGGCATTCAAGACCCCACAACCGTGGCAGGCCATGAATCGCCGCGAGGCACTGGGCATCCGCACCTGGGACATGTACGACGATGTCATCGGCGCATACGCCGGAAAGTTCTCTTCGATATTGAGTGTCGGCGGGGATGAGGCCATCCGCGAGGCCGCCGGCAAGGAGAAACGATTCAACCCGGTAGTGAAGTTTCTCGGACCGTTCACTCTGAATGGCGGGACGAAAACTCACCGGATCACGCTACCGATGTACGTCGGATCGATCCGCGTGATGGTGGTGGCGGCCCATGCCGGCAGTTACGGAAGCGCCGACAAGA
>ULXS01005232.1_pt1 | contig 20155 bp, 18 predicted proteins | sample 1961421 | NCBI WGS metagenome assembly ULXS01 (sample SAMEA4835842, study PRJEB28245) | human gut metagenome | biome: gut microbiome; material: fecal sample | place: Denmark | collected 2008
TTCCCCGAATCCGGACGCAACATAACAATAGATTATTTTCTCAAAGGGAAAAAACGATTCCGATAAAAACCGGTTCTACCGAAACATCTGAACGACACGCTTCACAGCCGCGACAAATGCTTCGGCTTCGGCTTTCGTATTATATGCGGCGAACGAGGCCCGCACTGTACCCTCGATACCGAGAGAGGTCATCAACGGTTGCGCACAATGATGCCCCGTGCGAACGGCAACACCCAGTTTATCGAGCAACATACCCATATCGTAATGGTGTATCCCGTCCACCAAAAACGAAATAACCGAACTTTTATGCTCCGAAGTACCGAATATGCGCATACCTTCTATGTCTTGCAATCGATCGGTCGTATAACGCAACAATTCGTTTTCATGAGCGGCAATAGATTCCAATCCTACATGGTCGACATAATCCAAAGCCGTCGCAAAAGCGCTCGTCCCCACATAGTCCGGTGTACCGGCCTCGAACTTGAAAGGCAACTCCCCGAAAGTCGTACCCGAGAAATCGACATGAGCGATCATCTCCCCGCCTCCTTGATAAGGAGGCATGGCATCGAGCCACTTTTCTTTACCGTATAACACACCTATCCCCGTAGGTCCATATACTTTATGAGCCGAGAACACATAGAAATCGGCATCGAGCTCTTGTACATTCACCCGCAAATGAGGTACGGCTTGTGCGCCGTCCACCAAGACAGGAACCCCCTGCGCATGAGCGTAAGCGATCATTTCACGCACCGGATTAATCGTCCCCAATACATTCGAGACATGGGCGACACCGACCAAACGAGTATGCTCATTGAAAAGAGACTTATATGTATCGACGTTCAAATCTCCACGTTCGTCGATGGGAACTACCCGGAGCTTGATATTGCGCCGGCGCTGCAAAAGTTGCCACGGCACGATATTGGCATGGTGTTCCATAACGGTGAGAATAACCTCGTCGCCGTCGTGCAGGAACTCATCTCCAAAAGAAGAAGCCACCAAATTGATTGCCTCCGTTGTTCCTCTTGTAAAAATAATTTCCGAAGACGAACCGGCCCCGATGAACTGTTGCACCCGACGGCGGGCAGCTTCGTGGGCATCGGTAGCCTCTTGACTAAGCGTATGGACTCCACGATGCACATTTGCATTTACCCGATAGTAAGTATCGGCAATATGATCGACCACACACTTGGGAGTCTGAGACGTAGCGCCGTTATCCAAATAGATTAACGGTCTTCCCGAAATCTCCCGACTCAGAATAGGAAAATCTTCCCTTATTTTTTCGACATCAAACATAACGGCACTCCTTTCTCATAAATCTTAATGACATGCTTGACAACCGGAGCATTTCGCCAACTCTCCACGGAACCTTTTCTCAACCAATTGGCGTAGCCGATCTTTCAAGGCATCGAGCCGTACCAACTCGATGACATCGTTGGTAAACGCGAACATCAACAACATGCGAGCTTCGGACTCGGGAATACCGCGCGACCGCATATAAAACAGGGCATTTTGGTCGAGTTGACCGACCGTGGCTCCATGACTACACTTCACATCGTCTGCATAAATTTCGAGTTGAGGTTTCGTGTACATTTTGGCGAGCGGAGATGCACACAAATTCTTATTACTCTGATAGGCTTCGGTTTTCTGAGCCCCGTGTCGGACCAATATGCGTCCGCTGAACGAACCTCGCGCCGAATCGTTCAACACGTATTTGAACAACTCGTTACTGTGGCAATGAGGAACGGCATGATCTATATGCGTATACGTATCGACGACCTGTCCTTTATCGGCGATAGCCATACCGCAGAGAGACAATTCGGCATGCTCTCCTTCAAAAGCCGAATAGTAATTATTACGGGTTACTCCGTTATGCAATACGATACCATTGACCAATACGTTAGATCGTTCCCCCTGACGCACGAACACCGACGAAACTTTCGACGTATTCTCCGAAGACTCCTCTATATCGTAGTAGTCGAACACAGCGTCGTCGTCCACGAATATCTCGCAAACTTGCGACGACAGAAATTTAACGGTGGCCTCGTCCGAGTGATCGCACACCAGCAATTTGGCCTGCGCCCGTTTTCCTACGACAATCAACAACCGGCGATTCACCATAAAATCGACATTGCCCCGAAGGATATTTACCAACTGTATCGGTTTTTCCACAATGACTCCGTCCGGAATATACAAAAAGAAGCCGTCTTGGGCAAAAGCCGTGTTCAAGGCAACGGTCCCGTCTCGTTTCATATCGGCGACCTTTCCGTAATAACGCGATACCAAATCGGGGTATTGCAAGGACATGTCACAAAGGCTGCCCACCAAAACGCCGTCAGGGAGTTTAGATGATACCGGCTGAACCCGTTTGTAAAAAGAATCATTGACAACGAAATAGAGCAACGTACTCAAATTAGGCACATCGCAACGAAACACTTCATAAGGATTGGTCTCTATATCTATCCGACCCAGATTCAACCCGTAATCGGGAGAATAGACCGACTCTATATCTGTCCGCCGGTGTTCCTCGTCTTTCAAAGAGGGTAATCCCCGACTCTCCAACAAAGCCACAGCCTCTTCGCGCAACCCGTTCATCACAGCCGATGAATGGTTGTTTATCAAATCTTTTTGAGACCTATATAAATCTATATATTGTTGTACTGCACCCATATCGACTTAAATTTCGCCCAACTCTTTTTTTATCCAGTCATACCCGCGCTCTTCCAATTCAAGAGCCAATTCGGGACCGCCCGATTTCACGATTCTCCCCTTATAGAGCACATGGACGAAATCGGGGGCGATATAGTCCAACAAACGTTGATAGTGTGTGATGACAATCGTCGCATTCTTCTCGGACTTCAATTTATTCACACCGCCGGCAACGATACGCAGAGCATCGATGTCCAGCCCGCTGTCGGTCTCATCGAGAATGGAAAGACGGGGTTCGAGCATAGCCATCTGGAATATCTCGTTCCGTTTCTTTTCTCCGCCCGAAAAACCCTCGTTTACCGAGCGACCGGCCAGTTTATTATCCAACTCCACAATCTCCCGCTTTTCCCGCATAAGTTTCAAGAAATCGGTAGCCGACAATGGTTCAAGGCCTCTGTACTTGCGTTGCTCGTTCACAGCCGTGCGCATAAAATTAACTATACTCACACCCGGTATCTCCACCGGATATTGAAAACTCAAAAATATACCTTCGTGAGAACGATCCTCGGGTGACAAAGCCAAAAGGTCTTTCCCATAAAACTCGACCGAGCCACGAGTCACCTCATAAGCCGGATTACCGGTCAATACGGCGGAAAGCGTACTTTTCCCCGAACCGTTAGGCCCCATAATCGCATGCACCTCGCCCGGTTTCACTTCGAGGTTTATACCTTTCAATATCTCTTTGCCATTTATGCTGGCATGTAAATCTTCAATCTTCAACATAGATATTTCGTTTTATTCTTTTCTTTATTTATTCCCTGCCGTTACCGCAACTACTTGTCCCGCCACGACATATACACCACAAGGCAAATAGTCGGTATTCAAGCCCTCAACTACATTCATTATCTTCACTATTTGTCCCGTCACTTTGTAAACAGGCAACTGCATCGACCGATCACTTTGTACGAACAAACGTCCGTTTGCAGCGTACACTCGACCCACCGAATGATCTGCCGGCGAATCCACTCCATCGACAATACGGTCGATATGCACCGGATAACCGTCGTTTTCCCCGGGAATATATCCCCAATTCCGGCACGAAGCACCACCTTCCGTCGCATTATTATTCAACGCTTCCAAAAAACCGCTTCCGGCAGACTGCATCTCAGCCCTACGATATGCAGTGCCTTGTTCATCGACCTCCGCACCTTCTATGACTGCATCGCCGTTATAATAACAAGAATGTACATTCGATTCACTCAACCGGCACACCTTGACACCAGCGACATCGCTGTATACATCGCCTATCGAATAACTATTCCACAATAACTTATAAGCCTTTCCAACCAAGCCTCCGACGCTTCCCTGTGAAGAACCTTCCACATCTATATGTGCGTCGATTAAAGAGATATTTCCTCGATTATAGCTATTGTACACCGGCTTTTCACAATATCCGACCAGTCCACCCGCATAAATAGCATTCCAACGGGACGAAGAGCGGGGAGCCGAACTTTCTATTTTCAAACCTCCACGATTCCAGCAATCTACAATCAGGCACCCGGTATTCTGACCCATCACTCCCCCGACCGACAACATCGAACCATTCGATTTAACCTCGATCTCACCCTCGTTGCCACAAGTGTACAACGAATCGGTTTGCGAACTATTATAAGAATAGGAGCAAACGCCTCCTACCTGTACTTCAAAACCATCGCTTTCACAAATCACGGAGTCCCTATTGAAACTGTGCGTTATACCCATGCTTGCCGAGGAAACCCCGCCGACATAAGCACTCCCTTCATGGACATTCACCTTAACGACCGAATGGTTCTCGCAACTATCCACCCGGAATGAATAATTACTTGAAATTCCGCCCACCGACACACTTCCCGAAGTATTGCCCGATACGAGAATACCTCCCCGGTTCGTACAAGAGACAATACGATTCTTGTTACCATAAACCGACCCGCATCCGCCCACAAGACCCGACACCCTTATGTCGGCCATATCGCTGTGAACATCTACGGTCATATGCCCCTCATTGGAACAGCCGATGAGTTTCACACCATCGGCATGAGCCACAATTCCACTCACCGAGCAAAAGGTCTCATGGGTATCGCTACCCCATATTACAGAAGTAACCACGACATCGGCTCGATTGACACAACGAACAAAACACGACTCATAACCCGATGCCGCTATCGCACCCAACTCCAAATCCAAGTCCCCGAAAGAAAAAGAATACATTTCAGACACTTCTACCCGGCAAGTCTCATCTAATGTCAAATCCCTTATCTCGGCTCTTCGGACCTCACCGAACAAACCGGCGGCAACACGCTTGTAATCATCGCTGTATCCACCACCTTCTTCTGCCGGCACGACCGTCAAACCGCTAATCGTATATCCATCTCCATCGAATACACCGCTAAAATAACTACCAAACCGCTCGTTAACAGGTGTTATCCATTTATGTGCCGACATATCTATATCGGCCGCCAACCGAACGGTTTTATCCGGATAATTCCACGACCATCTATTCATGGCCGCCCCCCAAGCAGCGAACTCCTCGGGCGTGGAAATAATCATCACATCGTTATCGAAATTCTTGTCAAGCCATTCTTCATCGTAATTCCCTTCATCGAACCACGAGTCCTCTTGCGCCGAAACAGGAAAAACCTCCACAGCCAAAACACTCAATAACACAATGAGAAAAAAACGATACGCAATCCTTTTCATATCACTCTACTATTTTTCTTAACCTACCGAACCTTCCAACGAAATCTGCAATAGCTTTTGTGCTTCAACGGCAAACTCCATAGGCAGTTTATTCATTACCTCTTTGGCATATCCGTTCACGATAAGACCTACGGCATCCTCGGTAGGGATTCCACGCTGGTTACAATAGAATATTTGGTCTTCGTTGATTTTCGAAGTAGTCGCTTCATGCTCTACCACGGCCGAATCATTCAGAATCTCCATATACGGGAAAGTATGTGCCCCGCAATCGGAACTCAACAACAAACTGTCACACTGGGTAAAGTTCCTTGCATTCTCGGCACTCGGCAACACTTTCACGAGTCCTCGATAGCTATTCTGGCTACGACCCGCCGAAATACCCTTCGATACGATCGTACTACGGGTATTCTTCCCGATATGTATCATCTTCGTTCCTGTGTCGGCTTGCTGATAGTTATTGGTAACAGCCACCGAATAAAACTCCCCGACCGAATGATCGCCCACCAGCACACAACTGGGATATTTCCAAGTAATGGCCGACCCCGTCTCCACCTGCGTCCAAGAGAGCTTAGAGTGATCGCCTTTGCACATGCCTCGCTTCGTCACGAAATTATAGATACCGCCTTTCCCGTCCTTATCGCCCGGATACCAATTCTGCACGGTCGAATATTTCACTTCGGCACGATCATGCACTACAATTTCCACGATAGCTGCGTGCAATTGATTCTCATCACGCATAGGAGCCGTACAACCTTCGAGATAGCTCACATAGCTGTCGTCATCGGCAACAATCAATGTTCGTTCGAACTGTCCCGTATTAGCGGCGTTGATACGGAAATAGGTAGATAATTCCATAGGACACCGGACTCCTTTGGGGATATAAACGAACGAGCCGTCACTGAATACGGCCGAGTTAAGCGCTGCAAAAAAATTGTCCCGATACGAAACAACCGAGCCTAAATAACGTTTCACCAAATCGGGATAATCTTTCACCGCCTCGCTGAACGAGCAGAAAATGACACCCAATTCGGCCAGTTTTTCCCGAAAAGTCGTCCGTACCGACACACTATCCATCACCGCATCGACCGCTATACCCGACAGTTTCATCTGTTCTTCGAGCGAAATTCCCAGCTTGTCGAATGTCTTGCGTAGCTCAGGATCCACTTCATCGAGGCTTTTCGGAGCCTCTTTGGTCTTGGGAGCGGCATAATAACTGATAGCCTGATAGTCTATATCGGGAATATTCAAATGAGCCCAATGCGGCATTTCGAGCGTCTTCCAGTAAGCGTATGCTTTCAGACGGAATTCAAGTAACCATTCCGGCTCCTTTTTCTTCTCCGAAATATGGCGGATAATATCCTCGTTCAATCCGGTAGGAATAATATCTGTCTCTATATCGGTTACAAATCCGTATTTATAATCGTTAGTAGTAACGTCGTTTAATATTTCATTCGAATTATCCTGTTTCATTTTTAATCTGCTTTACAATTTTCACAACAGAGATACGGCTCGTTGCATATCGAATAAGGTATAAACAATCCCCTCGTCGGTTTGGTTTCCGAAACGAACTGCTCTTGTGCCATCGAAAAGAGCAACGGAGCTACACGCAATGTATATCCATAGAACTGAGACGAAGCCGTCTCTTTTTCCGGAATCAGTTTACCCTTAGGATCGATAATATGGACGAGATTAAGCACTATACTCAATATGACCAAATATTTGACGGCGCCGAACAAAGCCCCGGCCAATCTATCGAGCCACCCCAATGCCACATGATGCGTAATGTGATGTATCAGCCTCATCAGTTGAACGCATATAATGTAAACAATAAGGAACAATAACGAATATGCGATAACCCGGCTTACACCCTCAGGCAAATCGAACATCTCCCTCAACAACGCAGAGAACGAATTTCCGAAAAACCGGGCGACGACTATACCTGCGATAAACCCGCCCAACGAACCTACCTGACGGATAACCCCTTTGATAAGTCCGTACAGAAAACCTATAACGGCGATCAATAGGATAGTAAAATCAACATAATTCATCTTTCACACTCCCGATTCTTAACCCTGCAAAATTACTTTTTTATTTTGAATACTCCGTATTTCCGCCTTATTATCCGTCAAAGACGATAACAAAGGCCGCCCCGTACCTACGAGGCAGCCTCTCTATTCCCGAAAAACGTTTCTTTCTTAAAGCGTCTTTTTCACTTCTACCTCTTCATAGGCCTCTACGAGATCGCCTATCTTAACATCGTTGTAATTCGTGATGTTCAATCCGCATTCAAATCCCGTAGTCACCTCTTTAACATCGTCTTTGAAGCGTTTCAGAGAACCCAAATCTCCGCTATAAATCACGATACCGTCTCGTATCAAACGTATCTTGCTCGACCGTTTCAGCTTGCCTTCCTTCACGATACAGCCGGCAACCGTACCGACTTTCGTGATATGATAAGTTTCCAAAACCTCGGCCGTACCCAATATCTCCTCTTTGATTTCGGGAGACAACATACCTTCCATAGCCGATTTCACCTCCTCGATAGCATCGTAGATGATCGAATAGAGACGTATATCGACTCCTTCTTTTTCGGCCAATCGGCGAGCAGCCACGGAGGGTCTCACTTGGAATCCGATGATAATAGCATTGGATGCGGCGGCCAACGTAATATCCGATTCGGATATTTGTCCTACGGCCTTATGCAATACATTGATTTGTATTTCGGGGGTGGATAGTTTGATAAGCGAATCGCTCAAAGCCTCCACCGATCCGTCCACATCGCCCTTCACAACCAAATTCAACTCTTGGAAATTGCCGACAGCTATACGACGACCTATATCGTCGAGGGTCAATAACTTGTGAGTACGCAAGCCCAATTCGCGTTGCAATTGTTCGCGTTTATTGGCAATCTCGCGTGCCTCTTGCTCCGTATCCATCACATGGAACACATCACCGGCCTGAGGAGCACCGTTCAAACCGAGAATCTGAACGGGAGCCGACGGACCGGCAACTTCGATACGGGCATTTCTTTCGTTGAACATAGCTTTTACCTTTCCGTGATTGGTTCCCGCCAACACGACATCGCCTTTATGCAAAGTCCCATTTTGCACCAATACGGTAGCAACATATCCACGCCCTTTATCCAAAGTGGACTCGATAATCGAACCGGTAGCCCTCCGGTTGGGATTCGCTTTTAAGTCGAGCAATTCGGCCTCCAACAAAACCTTTTCCATCAATTCATGTACTCCGGTTCCTTTTTTAGCCGAAATCTCCTGCGACTGATATTTACCGCCCCAATCTTCTACGAGGTAGTTCATATTAGCCAACTCCTCTTTAATCTTGTCAGGATTGGCATTCGGCTTGTCAATCTTATTGATAGCGAACACAATGGGAACACCGGCTGCCGAAGCATGATTGATGGCCTCGACAGTTTGGGGCATTACATTGTCGTCGGCAGCGACGATAATAATGGCGATATCGGTCATCTGAGCTCCGCGGGCACGCATAGCCGTAAATGCCTCGTGACCCGGAGTATCGAGGAAAGTGATACGACGTCCATCTTCCAATTTCACATTATATGCACCGATATGCTGAGTGATACCTCCGGCTTCCCCGGCAATCACATTCGAATTGCGAATATAGTCGAGCAATGAAGTTTTACCATGATCCACGTGTCCCATCACGGTCACGACAGGAGGACGAGATGTCAAATCTTCTTCCCTATCCTCTTCTTCATGAATAGCCTCGACCACCTCGGCACTTACATATTCGGTCTTAAAACCGAATTCTTCCGCAACGATATTGATCGTCTCGGCATCGAGACGCTGATTGATCGACACCATCATGCCGATACTCATACAGGTAGCGATAACCTCGTTCACCTGAACATTCATCATCGAAGCCAAATCGTTTGCCGTAACAAACTCCGTCAGCTTCAACACTTTACTTTCAGCTTCCTCCATTTCGGCGAGCTCACGTTCGCGATTCGAGAAAGCCTCGCGTTTTTCCTTACGCCATTTGGCCGATTTCTTCTGTCCTTTTGTATTATTGGTAAGGCGAGCCAATGTCTCTTTTATCTGCTTTTGTACATCTTCTTCGCTCACCTCGGCCTTTATAGGACGTTGTTTTTGTTTATTCGGTCTATTTCCTCCGTTATTTTTACCATTTCCTCCACGGGAGGGTTGTCCACCCATCGATGAAATGCTTTTCGATATATCTACCTTTTCTTTACTGATTCGTTGACGCTTCCTACGTTCACCACCTTGCTGATTAGCATCGTCGCCACCGGCAGCCTTGTGTGATTCTTGTCTCTGTTTCTCTTTACTCTCCCGTTCTTTACGTTTTTCCTCTTTCGTCTTTTTCTTCGGACGAGTCTGTTGATTCAACGCATCGAGATCTATTTTACCGACGACATTGATATTCGAGGTAAACGCTGGACGATTAATGGTGAACACCTCGTCTTCATGGGATTCCTCGACTTCCTTTTCTTCTTTAACCTCTTGCTCGACAGTCTCCTCTTTTACTTTCGGTTCAACTATTTGAGGTTCTGGTTGCGATTGAGAGACAACCTCTTGTTTAGGTTCGGCGACCGGCTTATTCTCTTCTTCGGCAGGCTTCACTTCTTCACGGGCCGACACCGCCGATTCTGGTTTTTCCTCTTTCGTTTTCACTTCGGCCTTGTTCTCCTCCGATTTAACCGGCTCTTTTTTCTCTACCGGACTTTCCTTTTTATGTTCGGACGACTTCGGACGATTCAAAGCGTCGAGATCTATTTGACCGACCACTTTCGGGCGTTGTGTCTCGGGAATAATTGTTTTCAGCTCCTTCGGTTCTTCCTTTATTGCCGATGAAGAATTCCCCTCCTCCGATTCGGTAGCCGATGTAGCCTTGCTCTTTTCCTTATGACGTTCAAGACTAATGCTCTCCGATTCGAGTTTCAAATTTTTGTCCTTACTGAACTCCTTGACAAGCAGTGCATACTGTTCGTCGGTTATCTTGGTGTTAGGGTTAGCTTCAACCGTAAAACCTTTCTTTTGAAGAAATTCGACTGCCGTCTGAATTCCTACATTCAAGTCTCTTGCTACTTTATTTAACCTTATCGACATACTCAGTTTTAGTTTATAAATAATGGAAGAATTAAAGATGCCTCCGACAAAGGCACAAAGACCGCATTGTATCGGTCCCGAAAACGGATTACTCTTCAAACTCCGCTTTCAAAATAGCGAGAACTTCGTCCACGGTGTTCTCTTCGAGGTCGGCTTTCTCGATCAATGTTTCACGAGGCAACGCAAGCACACTCTTCGCAGTAGCGCATCCGATACCTTTCAAGGCCTCGATCACCCAGTCGTCGATTTCGTCGCTGAATTCGTCGAGGTAAATGTCCTCCTCTTCTTCCTCGTCTATATCTCTGTAAACATCGATATTGTAACCCGTAAGCATGCAAGCCAACTTAATATTCAAGCCGCCTTTACCGATAGCCAACGAGACCTCTTCGGGTTTAAGAAACACCTCTGCTTTCTTCTCCTCTTCATTCAACCGGATCGAAGAAATCTTGGCCGGACTCAAAGCGCGTTGTATAAACAGAGATGGATTGGCCGTGTAATTAATGACATCGATATTTTCATTGCGCAATTCCCGGACAATACCATGTATACGCGAACCTTTCACACCCACGCAAGCTCCTACCGGATCAATACGATCGTCATACGATTCAACGGCAATTTTAGCACGCTCTCCCGGAATACGGGCAATCGCCCTTATCAAAATCAAACCGTCGTGAATTTCGGGCACTTCGAGCTCGAAAAGACGACGAAGAAATTCATTGGACGTACGGGATACCAAAATTTTAGGATTGTTGTTCTTGTTATCGACTTCCAACACGACAGCCCGCACGGTCTCGCCTTTCCGGTAAAAATCCGAAGGTATCTGTTCGGCTTTCGGCAACAGCAACTCATTACCGTCATCATCGATCAACAACATCTCCTTTTTCCAAATCTGGTAAACTTCGGCACTTACCAACTCGCCTATTTTATCTTTATATCTATTGTAAATGGCATCTTTTTGCAAATCGAGAATCTTCGAAGCCAGCGTTTGGCGCAAGTTCAAGATAGCTCGACGACCGAATTTCTCGAAATGCACCTCGTCGGTCATCTCCTCGCCGACCTCGAAATCGGGGTCGGTTTTCCGAGCCTCCGACAAAGAAACCTGCAAATTACTGTCGGTCACCGCTCCGTCTTCCACAATCTCACGGTTACGCCATATTTCGAAATCCCCCTTCGTCGGATTCACGATTATATCGAAGTTTTCATCGGTCCCGAACATCTTTGCCAATACGTTGCGGAAAGATTCTTCCAGCACACTAATCATCGTAGTTATTTCGATGTTCTTCAACTCTTTGAACTCTGCAAAGGTATCGACCATGCTAACGGGTTCCTCTTTTTTTGCCATATTATTTAAATCTGATTAGATATTTTGTATATTTTACTTCATCATATCCAAAAGCGAGGTCTTCCTCGACCTCCACTTTTCGTTTACTGGTTTCGCTCTTTACTTTCTTGGTTATCGTCACGACAAATTTCTCCGAATCGGCACTTTTCAATATCCCCGAAAGTTTCATGCCGTTTTTGGTCAACAATTCCACTTCCTTGCCTATATTTTTCTTGTACTGCCCGAGGACTTTGAACGGAGAGGTAATCCCTGCCGACCCAACCTCCAATTCATAATCTTCGGCATCTCGGTCGAGCTTCGATTCCAAAAAACGATGTAACGCCACGCAGCGATCTATATCCACACCCTCCTCGTTGTCTATTTCCACGACAATCACATTATCGGGTTTTACTTGTACATCGACTACGAAACAGTCGCTTCCGGTCAACCCTTCTTCAACAAATGCCTCTATTTCTTTTTTATCTATCATAACGACTCTATGCTAAGAAAAAAACGAGGGGACATCATTGCCCCCTCTTCCATTCCAACCGCCACAAAGATAGCACAATATTATATAATACGCAACTCTACAGATTCCCTACGAACCAAAATAGGATAATTCACGCCTAAAATTTAAACATTTTTCAACAAATATATTCTTATTTAATATAATAAAAATACGAAAGAACGCAATTGTTTCCGCAACAAAAGTTCTCTGCCCCCACAATAACGATTACACAAAGCATGAAACAATGGACTGTGATCCATATATTTTAGATGAGCGAGCTCATGGCAAATAACATAATCGATCAACTCTTCGGGTAGGTACATCAAATAAAACGACAACTGTATCTCTCCCCGACGGGTACAATGCCCCAACTTTCGCCGACCGCGACCTATCGTTACCGAAACCACAGGCAACCCCAATCTCGACGAGATTTGATTCAGCCTCCGAGGTAAAACCTCTTGCGCTCTTCTGTAAACAAAACGACCCACTCCCCGCGACAACGTTTTCCGTACATTCGTCTCATTCAAATCGATTCCCGGAGGACAAAACACCTGTAAACAATCACCCTCATACCGAAATAAAAACTTATTCAACACACCCGGCAATAAACATATATCTCCTCCATAACAAGGAATACTATCGCCCGTAGACAAAACTCGATTTTTCCGTATCGTCGCGCTTCGAGACACCAACGCCCTCAGTTTTTCACGGTTATCGTCCACCGCCGATTTCACCCGGTTTACAGCATATCCTTCCGGGCAAGTAACCTGCAAACCATTATCCTTTACTCTAAATATCAAACGGCACGCCCGACTGTCCGAACGAATATAAATCTCCCCGAATTCCTCGTCTCGATAAACAAACATGTACTTTCTCCTTTTCCATTTGCGAAGATAATGGAATTGGAGCACTTGAACAAAATCGGACAAAAATGGCTCGATCGATAATTAGTCGGGATATCGGCTTAAAAAAAATCGGAGGCGATTCTCCTTTAACTTCTCTCTTGTATTCACAGACAGATATGAAAAAGAATATTCGAAACGGCATTATAATCCTCTTCCTTTCCACGTTTCGTAGCCTTACGGAGTATTTTGCAACGATAAAAATCGAAGCAGGGAAAAAAGCGAAATTCATACCAATCTCTCCCTCTGTGTTACGCAGAGATATAGCGGGAGCGCTCGAAAAACGGCGGGGCTAAATCAAGAAAAAACACAAAAAGGTGTTAACGACAGAATACTATTATCCTCCTGCCCTGCGCACGCATATGCGACACCGGGGAGAAGTGTAAAATCTATCCTTATACCCCAAAAGGAGAATACTCCTTTAACCACCTCACCTATACCTTGTGGCATTGCAAAGCACTCACTCCTCCCTGCCGTGTCCCGTAGTATTACGGGGTGTTCTACAACGCAAAATATAGGGGAAGTGGCACGAAGTGACGGAGGGGTTAAATAAATATCCACAACAGAGGAAACGCATCAAGGTATCAATACTCTCCCTCTGCTCATCACAGATGAGATAGGGGGAGTGCCCGCAGGGCGAGGGGGTTAAACTCTCAAAAACATAATTTATTATCTTCTCAATCCTTCTCCGAAGAGCCTAAAATGTAGCTACCGTCAAGCAATTCATCGCTAAAATTCATGTCTATCCCAGAATTCTCCATTGAATCCAAAAACACTTTCACCCACGAAAAGAATTGTCGGTAAAATCTATTCACTACCGGTTTCAAAAAAACAGTATCACTCCACAACAAAACCGAAACAACACCCCATTAGTTAAAAAACCATATTTATTTAGTACCATGCAATACAAACTACCAAATCATACCTATATTTGTGTTGTAAAAGGTACTAAACATGAATACAGACAACGTTAAATCTCAGATGAGAAAAGGGATACTGGAATATTGCACCCTGTTGATCCTTCAAAAAAGAAGAGCCTATGTTTCTGATATTATCCAATCGCTCAAAGAGGCGAAACTCATTGTAGTGGAGGGAACGCTATACCCGCTTCTCACCCGACTTAAAAACTCCGGATTACTTACTTACGTTTGGGAAGAATCCACGCAAGGCCCCCCGAGGAAGTATTATGAACTTACCCCCGAAGGAACTGTTTTTCTAAACGAACTCGACAGCGCTTGGAAAGAATTGAATCAAGTCATCGGCCACATCAAAGAACAATAAACTAAATACACTTTTATATGAAAAAGACCGTAACCGTCAATCTCGACAAAACGATTTTCAATATCGACGACGATGCCTATACCGTCCTCGAATCTTATTTAGAAGCACTACACGACCATTTCAAAAAAGAAGAAGGCGGGCAAGAAATCATGAACGACATCGAAAGCCGCATTTCCGAACTTTTCAAGGAAAGGTTAGGGTTCGGCATGCAAGTAATCACCCTGCAAGAGGTCAACGAAGTCATCGCCATAATGGGCCAACCGGACGAAATAGAAAACCCACTCGATTCGGGGACGGCTCCCGACAATAATGCGGAAGGCGATAACTCTGGGCAAACGACCGATACTCCGAACAACGAATCTCACAAATCGACCAAACGGCTGTACCGCGACCCCGACAATCGCATATTGGGAGGTGTAGCATCCGGTATGGGCTACTATTTCGGTATAGACACGGTAGCCATTCGCGTCATCATGGTATTGCTGTTACCCTTATGGGCTTCATCGGTATGGATATATCTGTTGCTTTGGATATGTATTCCCGAAGCCCGCACGACCTCTCAAAAACTCGAAATGCGAGGTGAAACACCCACTGTCGACAATATCAAAAGAGCCGTAGAAGAAGAAAAAGAAAATGTCTCCCGAAACGGAGGAGTCGCCAATTCGATTTGGCGAAGCATGGGGAGTATATTCCGTGGACTTTTCAAATTCATATTTATTTGTATCGGCGGGCTTATCGCCATATCCATTATCGGAGCCTTAGTTACCTGCATCATCAGTATTTTGGGTTTCTTTTTCTTAGGGACAGCAACCATAACGACCCCCTTCTTCTCAATTTTTCCCGGAGGGATGCACGTTCTTAACGGACATTGGGAACTGGTGGTATTCACACTCTCGCTATTTTTTACTTTCGGTATCCCTTTGTATGCCATACTTCGAGCCGTGTTAGGATCTATATTCCATTGGAAGGCCCAATCGTCGGCACTCAACATTTTCCTACTGGTTCTTTGGATACTTTCTCTGGTCGGGCTATTCGTCTCTACTTTCATTTATATTCCCAAATATCCATTATTAAATCTATAAAGCTCCATAATTAGAAAGAGAACGCCACAAAACTGCCGGGAAACCGCAGTTTGTGGCGTTCTTGCTTTATAGAAAAATCGGGTCACTCCCGTTTATCGACCCCCCACATCAATTTCGCGCGAAGCGTTGCCGAAAAACTATGCCCCAATCGTTTCACTACTTTTATGGAAAACGGAGCCTTTCGCAACACGACTTGCGAATCTGTATCCAACATAACCGAACGACCGTCGAGACTCAACAAATAACTATGGTTGCGGCTATCCACACACAACGTAATATTCATATCGTCATTCACGACCAACGGTCGAACCGTCAAACTGTGCGGCGCCACAGGCGAAATAACCCAATTGGCAGCCCGAGGCATAATAATAGGGCCTCCTACACTCATCGAATAAGCGGTCGAGCCGGTAGGTGTCGCCACGATTAAACCATCGGCCTGATAGGTATTCAAATAACTATCTCCCACAGTCGTATGAATGGAAATCATCGATGAAGTATCCTGCTTCAAGACAGCGACCTCATTAAGAGCATAAGGCCAAAAATTCTCCGACAAACCGTTAAACTCGACTTGAAGCAACGATCGCTCCTCTATTTTATACTTTCCCTCTAAAATTTCGTTCAATACCGGTTCTACTTCTTCGGCAGGGACATCGGCTAAAAAGCCCAGACGACCGATATTCACACCCAAAACAGGAATACCCCTGTCGCCTATTTTTTCGGCAGCCCGCAGAAAAGTACCGTCCCCGCCGATACTCAATGCCATATCGGCAGTATAATCGCTTCGACAATCGGTCTCCCCGATTCTATGACAAACATCGGGAAATTCTTTCGATAAAAAATCATAAAAATCCCCGTGCGCTACAAGCTCCGCCTCGGTACGGGACAATGTCTGCAACACATGCCGAATTTGTTCCGATCGAGATGGTTGATAAGTATGCCCGAATAATAAGATCCTCATATATTTCTACTTCACATTTCAAGATAATACATCAATTCTTTTATCCTTTGTTCTATCCGCTCGTCCATGACTCCATGCAACTGGTAACAACTCACTACCCGATAATCGAACCGCTCCAACGAACGAAGCACAGGGGCGGCATCTTCTCTGTCTATTCGCAAACAAGCCTTCCATATACCTGTTTTCTCATCGGGACGAATCATCAAATTCATCACTCGACAATCGTTATCCTCCACCAATCGAGTCAACTCGGTAGCCGAATAATCTTCTCGCGGAATCTCCAATTCAATAATCGCTCCCGAAGAAGAGGTTTGGCACAAATGAGCGACCGCAACCAAAGCCGAATGAATGGATATCGCGCCCACATAATGGCGATCGGTCGTTACCACCGGAAGTATATCGTCGGAGTATTGAGCAAGTTGATTGACGACATCGAACAAATGGCTCTCTTCCCGAACAGACGGAGTACGCCAGTTTTCGCGCCCGATCTTTCCGGCTACATCGTCCCGAAGCAGCTCTTTCTCATGAACGACTCCGACATACGAGCCCTCGTCCACAATCGGCAAGCTCGACAATCCAGACATCTGCATCGTCGCCAACCCTTGTTTGACCGACATTCCCGGGGTTAAAAGAGGTATTTCGGGCAATATCATATCTTTTGCTTTCATTTTTTGCTCATATTTCTGTAATTCGTATTATTTTTGCGGTAAAGATTATACAAAAATAATGAAAGGTGTGTGCAGGATAAAACAAATCCGTTTGCTTTTTACGCCGGACTGCACCTTCTTTTCGCATTTTATGCAAATATAGTGAAAGGTGAGTGCAGAGACAAGAGGGAATTATATTTCCGATTTGACTATGCCGAACCGAATCCTGTATTCGTGTTTACAAATATAGTGAAAGGTGAGTGCAAAGGCAAACGGAAATCATATTTCCGACTTGGCTTTGCCGAAACGAGTCCTACACTATACAAATATAGGTATTTTTTCGGTGGACAAACCCGTCGGATTGTTTGAGTTAAAATTATTACCGACAATACCGGAGGTTTCAACACCAAAGCGAGATAAGGTTAATAAAGAGAAATGACAAAATTAAGTGTAAATGTCAACAAAATAGCCACCTTGCGAAACGCAAGAGGCGGTAATATTCCAAACGTGTTAAAAGTCACTTTGGACTGTGAATCATTCGGAGCAGAAGGTATCACGGTTCACCCCCGTCCCGACGAACGCCACATACGTTATGCCGATGTGTATGAATTAAGACCTGCTGTAAGCACCGAATTCAACATCGAAGGTTATCCCTCCGAAAAATTTCTCGACATGGTTCTCAAAGTGAAACCCACGCAAGTGACGCTCGTTCCCGATGCACACGATGTCATTACATCAAATGCAGGTTGGGACACCAAAAACAACTTCGATTTTCTTTCCAAAGTGGTCGACCTTTGTAAATCAGCGAATATACGAACCTCCATTTTCGTAGAACCGGATTTAGAGATAGTCGAATACGCCGCAAAAACCGGAGCCGACCGTATCGAATTATATACCGAGCCCTACGCCATTCGCTATCCACAAGACAAAGAAGATGCGATAAAACCATTCGTCGAAGCAGCCGAGCATGCACGCGGCTTGGGATTAGGCGTAAACGCCGGGCACGATTTAAGCCTTGAAAACCTCCGGTTCCTGCATGAAAGAATCCCTTTCCTAAGCGAAGTATCCATCGGGCATTGCCTCATCTGCGATGCTCTGTATTTAGGTCTGCGGGAAACCATCAAACAATATAAAGAATGCCTGAAATAATCCATTAAACCGAACGCCATGAATTTATTGACATTGCTTTTGCAGACTACCGACACGCTTGTGACTCCCCCTGTTCTGACACCCACGGTCGAAACCGCAGGTGATTTGAATCTTTGGGAACTCGCCTGCAAGGGAGGAATCATCATGATTCCCCTTTTATTGCTCTCCTTGTTATCCATCTACATTTTCTTCGAAAGGCTGCAAGTCATCAGACGAGCCGCACGCGAAGACAATACGTTTATGGAACGGATCAAAGACTATATCCACGAAGGCGATATAGATAGTGCATTGAAACTCTGCAAAAAAACCAATACGCCCTATTCCCGACTTATCGCCAAAGGTATCTCTCGCTTGGGTCGTCCCATGAACGATGTTTTAGTAGCCATCGAAAACGTGGGAAACATCGAGATCGCCAAACTCGAAAAAGGATTTCCGTGGTTAGCAACAACCGCCGCGGGAGCACCCATGTTGGGATTCCTCGGGACCGTCACTGGTATGGTGAGGGCTTTCTACAACATGGCATCGGCCGGAAACAATGCCGATATCTCCACGCTGTCGGGAGGTATCTATGAAGCACTGGTAACGACCGTAGCCGGTCTCATCGTCGGAATTATCGCACTCTTTGCCTATAACTATCTCGTATCACGTGTAGACGGGGTGATGAATCAGTTGGAAGCGAAGACTATGGAATTTATGGATTTGCTCAACGAGCCGGCAGAATAATTCGGACATCATGGCACTCAAACGAAGACATAAAATAGACGCGACGTTTAGTATGGCATCGATGACCGATGTCATATTCCTGTTGCTCATATTCTTCATGATCACCTCTACGATCGTCTTTCCCAACTCCATAAAGGTAAACCTTCCGCAAAGCAATCAGCAAGCGGCGGCCAAACCGCTCACACGGGTAACGATCGATGAAAACTTGAACTATTACATCGCTTTCGGAAACGAAGCGGCACAACCTGTCACATACGACCAACTGGTACAGAAATTGGCAGAAGCCCCGCAACACGACACCGAGCGATTCGTCGCTCTTTATGCCGACGAAACAGTCCCCTATCGCGAAATCGTCAAAATACTCAATATAGCCAACGACAACCGATTGAAAATGGTACTGGCCGCCAAGCCCGTACACAACCCATAACCCTTTTCCGTTTTCCGTGGAACAACAGAAAAAAGATAAAATACTGGCACTTGTCACGACAATCGTCTTGCACATAGTCGTCCTGTTTGTCTTGTGGCTCACTTTCTTAGGAAAGGAACCCATCGGCACAGGTAGTGGCGTATTGGTACAAGTAGGTTTTGTAGACGAATCGGCAGGTATGTTCGAATCGAATGCCGATCGTCCCGAACAAACCGAGGCGGAACGTCCCCGTGAAAACGAAGATGAGCTTCTGACTCAAACCGACGAGGAAAGCATACACATCGAAAAGAAAGAAGAAAAAAAAGATAAAACCATACAAGAGAATAAAAAAGACGAGCGCATAGCCAATCAAGTCAAAAATGCTTTCGGGAAAGGAGTTTCCAATGACGGCAGCAGAGGCGATAGCGACGAAGGAAGCGGCACGCAGGGCAACCCGTTCGGTAACTCTTCGACCGGCGAAATCACCGGCGTGGGAGGATATGGAGGATACAACCTCGGCGGACGCGGACTCGTAGGTTCATTACCATATCCCGAATACGACAACAGTAACGATGCCGGTATCATCGCCATATCCATAACCGTGGATCCGCAAGGAAAAGTCATCAGTGCTATTGCTACGGTTAACGGCAGCAAAGGCACGGCATTCTCCAACCCGAAGTTGCGGGCATCC
>ULXS01053089.1_pt1 | contig 19802 bp, 23 predicted proteins | sample 1961421 | NCBI WGS metagenome assembly ULXS01 (sample SAMEA4835842, study PRJEB28245) | human gut metagenome | biome: gut microbiome; material: fecal sample | place: Denmark | collected 2008
CTCAATACGACCACCTCCCGCTCCTGTTCCGTCAAACAAGACCGAATCGCCCGATGCAGCTGTTCCGCGCTCTCCCGGGAGGACACCTGTTCCAGCAGATCGCCGTCCTCGCTGACCACATCCATCAAAGAAAGCGCCGCCCCATCGGTACCTGTCTCGATATAATCGGACAGCGAAACATCCTGCGCACTCTTCTTCTGCCCCCGAAAATACATCAGTATCTCATTCGCTATCCTCTCCCCAACGACTTTTAGACGCAGTAAAAGTCCCGTTTTCTTCTATGAATGCGTCATTTTTATCACTTTCTTCGCATTCAATATCTACGAGGTCTTCCACATCGTTTTCATCGTCTTCACCGGCCTTGGAAAGCCGCTCGTCAATGTTTGGATAATCCAGTTCCCCATCCTCCGCTCCGAACAGGATTACATGGGCGTTTTCTCCGTCCCAGATCACCTTGCGAACAACCGTGCGAACGGCAGCACGTTTTTCTTCAACAGACATTTGATCCACATTTTCCCGGAACATTGCCAGAATCTGTCTGAGCAAATCGAATTCTCCGTCGCTCAGATGATTGGCCGTGACCAGCCCCTCCAACTCCCGAATCTGGCAGTCAATCACCCGGTTGGCTTCTGTCAGTTCTTCAATACGCCTCAGCATACTGGGCCGAGCGATGGAGTCTCCGACCAACCCCAAAGAGTCCAACAGACCTGCTACAATTTTTTCGTTCTGCGCAAGTTCCTCTCTCAGCTTCGTAAGCTGCGTGTCGTACTGCTCTCTGTTTCCAGTATAGAACTGCCTGCTCTTTTCCATCTGTTTCATAAAGGCACTGTCTTTTTCTGTCAATGTTTTCAGCTGTTCGATAATCGCCGCATCCAGGATATTGCCGTTTGCGTTCCGCTTATTACATCTGGTACGCTTGCTCCGCTCCTTCATCTTGCATACATAGGTGTAAATCAGTTCCCCGCTTCCGGTTCTCCGTTCCGTCAGCTTCGGATACATTCTCTCACCGCAGGAGCAGTAAATTAGGCCGGTAAGCAGCGCCTCATTATTTCTCGGCTTCCGATAGCCTTTGGATTTATTGCGTTCCAAAGACTGCTGTACGGTGATCCATTGTTTCGATGGCACAATTCCCGGGTGTTTTCCAAGGGCGATGATCCATTCCTCCATTGGGAGCAGGATCATTGCCCTGCCCTTTTCCTGGTCTGTTCGATTATAGGCCATAATTCCACAGCTTCCATCAAACTCTGATTTGGGAAAACAGACCTCTGCTTTTCTTTCCAAAAAGAAATCATAAGCGTCTTCATCTGCCACCATGTACACAGGATTTTGAAGGATTGCCTTGATTGCAAAGCGTGAAAAGTTCTTTCCCAGCTTTGTCTTGATTCTTCTGCGGAGAAGCTCTGCCTCCACGGCTGTCAGAGAATCCGATTGCGTATACAAATCGTAAATCAGTTTCGGAATGTCGATTTCTTCCGGCACAGGCTCCAAGCAGAAGGATTTTCTCTCTTTGCCGTCTATCGTGATTTTGCTCACAGGTTTCGACCGATACCCCAACGGCGCAGTTCCACCAAGCCAACGACCGGTCTTCGCCAACTCGTGCATATTGTCCCGAATGCGTTCTGCAATGGTCTCCCGCTCCAACTGAGAAAACACGGAGATAATAAACATCATCGCCCTACCCATCGGTGTGCTGGTGTCAAACTGCTCACGAATCGATACAAAGGACACATCCAGCTTTGTCAGTTCATCGATCAATCCGGTGAAGTCGCTGATATTACGGCTGATTCTGTCCAAGCGGTACACAACAATTGCTTTGAATTTCCGTTTGCGTACATCTGCCATCATTCTCTGAAACGCTGGTCTTTTTAAGTTGCCGCCAGAAAAGCCTTCATCTTCAAAAACTTCACAAAGTTCCACATACCTTTCACCGAACATATTGCGGACATAGTCTTTGCATAGTTCGATTTGGTTTCCAATACTTTCGCCCTTACCGGTGAATTTGGACTTTCGAGAATATATCGCAATCTTTTCTTCGTTCTTCCTCATAACAGGGGGCCCTCCTTCTATGTGTTATCATTGTGATTCTATCTTATCACAGCGCATGGAAATAGTAAACTCTGCATAGAACATTCCCCCACTTACTTTTTGAATTTCGCATCACTTTAACAGCATTCTTCCTTTGCTTTTATGCAACAGAAGAATGCTGTTTTTTGCTTCCAAAAAAATTTTTCACTTTTTTTCGTTTTTACCTTTACTTTTGGCCCTTCTCGATGCCTACCACTTGAGGGAGTTCTTCAGAGAGACACCTCTCCTCCCCCTCACCTGAACCTTGAAAACTTCATAATCATTCATCTGATACATTCTTCTGGACCGGAGCCGGGAGGACAGTACGCCGTGACCGCCTGCCCCATAAGGGGTACAAAGCGAGGAAGCCTGTGAGGGCTGAAGCAAAGGTGCTGAGCGAGAAATGCTGCCTCCAATGCCGGGTTGCCACCGGCAAGGCGACGAGGGTCCAGACAGGACAATGATACTTCTCTACGGAGCTGGCGGAGGACCCGGCAGGGGTGGAAGGCCCATGGACTCGATTCGCTCTCGAGCGTCAGATGATTTCCCTTTGTGTGTTTAGGGGGCGAGGCCGAATGAAATGCACCGACCAAAGCGCAGAAAGATTTTCTGTGTTTTGGTGGAGCAGAAAAACAAGCAAAATAACAATAGGAGGTACAAAATGAATCACTGCAAAACCATTGCCATTGTCAATCAGAAGGGAGGTGTCGGGAAAACCACATCCACCGTCAATCTCGGTGTCGGTCTTGCGCAAGCCGGAAACCGGGTGCTGCTGGTAGACGATGACCCCCAGCACAGTTTGACCATCAGCTTAGGCATACGGAAGTCTGGACCGAGGGAATGTCCGCTCCGAGAACACCTTTGGTACGGAACGCATCAACGCCTACAAAATCATTGAGGAAACCCTGAATCTGCGGGATGTACGGATTTTTGACTATGAATATGATGACTCCGGTAAAAAGGTGGCCATCCTCAACACGAAGCAGACCGCCATTGCCCAGGGGAAACAGGAGCAGATCAAACAGGAATTTGCGGACTGGATTTGGGCTGACCCCAATCGCCGGGAACGGCTGACCACGCTTTACAATGAGAAATTCAACAGCATTCGCCCCAGAGAGTACGACGGAAGCCATCTGAATTTTGTAGGGATCAACCCGGAAATCACCCTGCGGCCTCATCAGGTGAATGCCATTGCCCACATTCTTTACGGTGGGAATACATTGCTTGCCCATGTAGTTGGTGCCGGCAAAACCTTTGAAATGGTGGCAGCAGCCCAGGAGAGCAAGCGGCTGGGGTTGTGTCAAAAGAGCCTGTTTGTGGTGCCCAATCACCTGACCGAGCAGTGGGCCGCAGAATACTTGCAGCTGTACCCCGCCGCCAATATTCTGGTTGCCACCAAAAAGGATTTTGAAACCAAAAACCGGAAACGGTTTTGCTCCCGGATCGCTACCGGCGATTACGATGCCATCATCATCGGCCACAGTCAGTTTGAAAAGATTCCCATGTCCCAGGAGCGGCAAAAGTTCATTTTGGAGCAGCAGAAGCAGGAAATCCTGGACGGCATTCGGGAGCTGAAGCGCAACAACGGCGACAATTTTTCCGTGAAGCAGATGGAACGCAGCCGAAAAAGTATTCAGCAGAGATTGGAAAAGCTCAATGACCAAAGCCGAAAGGATGATGTCATTACCTTTGAGGAGCTGGGTGTTGACCGGATTTTTGTGGACGAGGCCCATATGTTCAAAAATCTCGCCGCATTTACGAAAATGCGCAACCCTGAGTGATTCCGAACTGCGCCTTGCAAAGTACGCCCTCATTCAATTCCGCAATGCCCTCATTGCCAAGGGGCTGCCCACCGAGGATGTGAACATCCTCTTGCTGAAGCTCTACAAGTAAACGAACCACACGAAAAGCACCTGCTTGACACAGCGGGTGCTTTTTCTTTACTCCAAAAGAAAGGAAGTTGATTTTATCACCAATCAAGAACTGAACACCCTGCTCTACCAAAAGATGTTTTCCGAGCAGGAACGCTATCGGCAGCACCTCCTGATACTGCCCCCGGAAGAAATTCTGGACTGTGCCTATGCGTACACCACCAGAGAGGACATCCTGCTGTCTTTGGAGTATAACGATCTGACCGACAAGCAGTGTCAAGCACTTCTGAAGTCTCCCTGTCCTTTGGAAGATGTTTTCCAAACATGGGAGAAGTGTGAAAGTGCCCACATGGAGGAACTCTGGTCAGTTGTCGAAGATCGTGCGAATACGGTCATTCAGGCAGCGAAAGCCAAATCCCACCGGGAGGAGCGATAGCCTATGGCTTACTTCACCCCGGAGGACATTCAGCAAGCCAAGCAGCTGGATCTGCTGACATACCTCCAAATTTACGAGCCGGATCAGCTGGTAAAGGTATCCGGCGATACCTACTGCACCAAAGAACACGATTCTCTCAAAATCAGCAACGGGAAATGGCACTGGTTCTCCCGACAAATTGGCGGCAAAACAGCCCTGGACTATCTTGTAAAGGTCAAGGGCTGTTCCTTTTTGGAGGCCATGGAAATCATTCAGGGGAAACCGCTGCCCAAGGCAGTTCCCGCACCGGTTCCAAAGCAGGGGGCCAAGCGACTTTTGCTCCCGGAGCGGAACGATAACGCCGATGCGGTCATCCGCTACCTGAAAGGCCGGGGCATCCATGATGTCATCATCCGCTACTGTCTGGAAAATGATCTGCTCTTTGAATCCCGGAAATACCACAGTGCCGTGTTCCTGGGCTATGACAAGGGCGGCGTTCCCCGATACGGCAATGTCCGGGGAACCGTTGGGGACTACAAAGGAGAGCTATCCGGCAGCGACAAGCACTATTCCTTCTCCATTCCCGGGAACAGCCAGACCGTCCATGTTTTTGAATCTGCCATTGACGCACTAAGCTACGCCACCCTGGAGTTGTTCGAGGGCCGGAATTGGCGTGAGAATCACTTGCTGTCTCTTGCAGGCGTGTTTGTCACTAAGCGGGAGAACGTGGTGCCGGTGGCACTGTCCCGGTATCTGGCAGATCACCCGGAGATCCAGGCCCTGCGGCTCCATCTGGATAATGATTCCGTTGGTCGAGGTGCGGCAGCCGGAATCGTGGGCGGTCTGCGGGATCGGTATGAAATTTGGGACGAGCCGCCCAGGTGGGGCAAGGATGTTAACGACCAGCTGAAAATCAGAGTCGGCTTGAAGCGAAAGGAGGAATACAGTCGTTGAAAATCAATATCTATCAGATCAACCAGAACCGGGACACCCAGCGGCTCAAGTTCATGGGCCTGGATGCTGTCCGCAAGGTGCTGCGATCCGCAGAGCCGGATTGTGCCGCATACGATAAGGTCTATTCCGGGAACGTGAAATGCCGGAATCTGGAGGATGTGTTTGTCCTCTTTCAATCCGGCAGACCGGAGGGCTTTCAGGGCCACAGCCTGTCCGTTTCGGATGTTGTGGAGGTGGAAGATGCCGCCAGCATCACACCAGGCTTTTATTTCTGTGACAGCATCGGCTTCAAGGAGATCCCTTTTCAGCCGGAGCTTGCCAACAATGTTGTCCAATCACCCACCATCCAGGTGGTTCTGGTGGAGCCTGGAAAGCTGGCCCGGATCGCGGAAATCGGCACCACATTAGATGCCATGCAGCAGACCGTAGGCGGCGACATTGAAGCCTATTACCCTTTCGAGGAACAGGTCTGCATCGTCTGCAACGAGGAAGGAAAAATCAACGGTCTGCCCCTGAACCGGGCCATCCGGGATGAGGATACCGGAGATATTGCGGATATTATCGCCGGCACTTTCTTCATCTGCGATTGCAGCGGAGAATCCTTCGGCAGCCTTTTCACGGAGCAGCAGAAGCGGTATCTGGAAAAATACCATCTCCCGGAACGGTTCTTCCGCACAAGGAATGGCATTGAATCCGTGCAATATAAGCCCCAAAATCGGGAGCGATGAATCCTACGGAGGAGCGGAGGTGATGCCCATTTGAACACAAAATCCACAGCATCCTGTGGCTGCGGCAAGCCCAGGACTACCCCTATTTCCCCGGAGGAAAAGCGATGGCTGAAAGAAAAACTGTACCAGTCCCAATACGACGAGTTCATGCAGGCCCGTCGGGAGGCATGGCTGTTTCTTCGGCCCGGTCATAAAAAGAGCTATCGATAGGAGGTTTGTCTTTTATAGAGCAAGCATCGCCTTTTGTCCCCAAACGGCAGCTTGTCAGGGCACATCCCTGAAACCCTCTATGTTTATAGGAGTGAAATGAAGAATAGAAACTATGAAATCAAAGTCCGGCTGACGCAAGCGGAAATGGTACATCTGAGCCGGCTGGTCAACGCTTCCGGTCTGTCCCGAGAAACCTATCTGCGCAAGCTCATTTCCGGCGTTGTACCAAGAGAAGCACCCCCACCGGACTTCTTCTCCATGATGCGGGAGCTGCATTACATCGGGAACAACCTCAATCAAATCGCCACGAAAGCCCATGCTTTGAATGCCATCGATAACGATGATTTCGTCAGGGAGCTGTTTGGGGAGGACCCGGAGAAACACATTGTGGAGGAAAACCCTCAGATCGGACGGACCGAGGCCGAACGTCCGTCCGAGAGTACATCGCAGAGCAGATGGGCCGCAGAAATGTCTTCTGACCGCCCCTCTGTCCGTGAGGCGATGAAAATCATTCGGCAGGAAAGGGCTGCAGAGCTGCTGGAACCAAAGCGGCTTATTTCTGAGCCGGACAATCTCTACTACAAGCTGTTGGAGGACACCATCTCCAACCACGAAAAGGAGGCGTATAAGAAATGATGAAATCCATTCGTACTTTGGTGCGACAGGACCGGGAGAAATATGTCATTCCCCGGCGTGTCCAGGACGTGATCCCCATTCAAAAGATCTGGGAGGACGGGATTTTTCTCACCGGCGGACGGTACGCAAAAACCTTCCGCTTTACGGACATCAATTATCAGGTGGCCTCGGAACCGGACAAAGAAAAGATGTTCCGGGGCTACTCTGCCCTTATCAACAGTCTGGATTGCGGAGCTACCACTAAAATCACCATCTTCAACCATAAGATGAGCCAGATCAACTTTGAAAAGTCCATCCTCATGCCCATGCAGTGGGATGGCCTGGACGACTACCGGGAGGAATACAACCAGATGCTTCTGGACAAGGCCACCAATGGCAACGGCATTGTCCAGGAGAAATTTTTGACAGTTTCCGTCCGCAAAAAGGATGTGGATGCCGCCCGGAGCTTCTTTGCCCGTGTGGAAGCAGACCTTTCTGCCCACTTCGCTGCCCTTGGCTCCACCTGCGGCCCCATGAATGCCGTGGAACGGCTGCAAATTCTCCACCGCTTTTACCGCAGGGGAGAAGAAAATGAGTTCAGCAGGCTTTTTCTGCCATCATTGAAGAGATGGATATTCCATCTGTACGCAAGCGTTACGACCTTTGCATGGATGCTTATTGGCAGAAACACTCGTGGGATGACTGACCTATGGAACAGCCTAAAAAGCCTCCCCGTTCATACAAAGGACTGAAGCAGAAACAAAAAGCAAAGATTTCCGACTATATGTATCTGGAAACCCAGCGTTTTTTTCAAGCGAATGGAAAAATGCCGGATATAGATGAAGATTACAGAAGAATTGCGCTAGAGGTATCTAAGCATATTCCCGGTTTGCGTGACCGAGGCATATTTCCCGGTCTTCCTGTGGATAACTTTTTTATATTCTACGGCTACGAAGCTTTTTTCTCAGAATAATGGGTTTCCAGCCTGCTTTTTTGCTGCTTCATCCACCGCTTCTTGAGGTTAAAGCCCAGCGCCAGGAAGAATAGCTCGATGCGGATATTCCGTTTGCCGGTTGTCATGAATCTACGGAAGCTAAAATCGTTCTTTAGCAGCCCAAATGCCCCTTCTACCTGGATAGAACGGTTCATTCTCAGCATAATTCCCCGGTCGCTTGTAATATTCCGCAAGGAATCTTCCCGCTTTTCCCAGAATGTCTTCTTCCAAATCACCTCTTTGGGCGCATTGATGTCCTGCTTTCGGCAGCATCGCTCCCTCTGTGGACAATTCTCGCAGCTTTCACAGCGATACCAAGCTCGGGTGACCAGAATCCCATCCTGCATCTGTGTGGATTCCTTGTGACAACGCAGCTTTCTGTCCTCGGCACAGATAAAACAATCCTCATCCCGGTCGTATTTCATGTTCTCGATCCGTCCGATTTGGTCACGAAACTTCTTGGTTTTCTGTGCTTCGTAATTGGTTGACTTTATGAAAACGCATTTGACCGCTGCTTCCAGGTAATTAATCCAGTTCCTCAAGCTGGGCACTGGTCACTCGGACGGGTGCATCCTCCGGCAATTTAATTTCACTGTTCAGTATAAGAACCAGTTGATTATTTCGCGCAACTGCGGTATACTGAGTTTGCGTTTCAGAGTTTTTCATGATAGTTTAATTCTAACGCAAAAAACCACATCAGCCAAGCCTTTTTGGGATGGTCGATGTGGTTTTTTCATGGGCGTATTTTGCAACAGGCCCTATGATTATTGGATTATCTCATTCCCACTCGCTCCTGCCAAAAGTTTTCTAAACAGATTTGCTTATGGGATTTAGTTCAGGGTATTGGCATTATTTTCATTATTCAGATAGTAGAGGCTATCTGATTTTTTGTTGCCAAAACGTTGCCACGGCTATGCTTAATTGTTCCGAGTGTAGAAGGTGTTTTTGCCGCTGCTATGTCGGGTGATTTCTCCGTTTTCTACCAGCTTCTTCAGGGAGTTCTCAACCGAGGCCTTCTTGATGGAGGGACACAGCTCCATGATTTCGCTCTTGGTAAACTTGCCGACCTTCTTCTGAACAGCTCGACGGACAAGGTCCACGGCGGGTAGCTTCTCATCCACCAGCTGCACCCGGTCCTCAAAGTCACGGTAGGCGGAGAGAATGGTACCCAGAATATACTTGATAAACGGAACTGGGTCGTTCTCACCTTCGTGCCACTTGGTAGAGGCGATGTGCAGAACATCGTAGTACACATTCTTGTTTCGCTCAATTTTAGCTTCCAGACTCACATACCGTCCAACCACATAACCGCTGCGGTATAGCAGCAATGTGGTGAGCAGGCGGCTCATTCTGCCGTTGCCGTCGTTGAAGGGATGGATGCAGAGAAAATCATTGATGAAAATGGGAATCAGGAGCAGGGGATCGATGATACCATCGTCAATGGCCTTGTTGTAGCTTTCGCAGATGGCTGCAACAGCATCCGGCGTTTCATAGGGCTCCAGCGGTGTAAATCGGACAAAGGTTGTGCCGTCAGCATGGGTTTCGCTGATATAGTTCTGGACATTCTTGAATCGCCCGCCGATGCCACGGCCGGAGTAATGATAGAGCATCCCATGGAGCTGTAAGATATAATTTGCTGTCAGAGGGATGTATTCATAGCTCTCGTGGATTGTGTTCAGCACATCCCGGTAGCCGCTGATCTCTTCCTCGTCCCGGTTCCGGGGCGTGGTTTTTTCCTCGCACAGCTGCTTGATTCGGGTATTGGTGGTAACAATACCCTCGATCTTGTTGGAAGCCTCGGTACTCTGCACCTTGGCAATCTCCACCAGCCGATCCAAAGCCGCAGGTTTCTGCGCCAGATACATTTCCTGCCGTCCCTTGCACTCGTGGATCTGAGCTACCAGAGAAAGTACCTCGCTGTCCCATGCAATTGCTTTCAGTTTGCTGTAATCAAATTGCCGCATTCGCCTACGCCTCCTTTTCGTTCGCCTAATTATAGCACATCTTTAGGAGAAATGCAAGACAGTTAGGGTTATATAAACCTAATTATATTCTATTTTTAGGCGAAATATTCTGGCGTAGGCGAATGGCTTGGCTTTCAGGAGAGATTTTCTTTCTCCCCTAATAGACAGCGTGTAGCACGATTACAGGCTTTCGACAATCGACTTTTGTGCCATTTTTTAATCGGCATAATTTGCCTGAATACACTCTGCAAATCCAGACGGATCTCCCAACTTAGCTTTATCAATATTATCACGAAGATATTTGCGTGTGGCGTCATCACAGCGATCTGTTCCCATATAAGGCATATCAAAGGCTTTTTCGAGTTCAGCTAAGGCTTTTGCCGCCCTTTCCGAATCCGTATTGTAAGTATCAAGCCATTCCTGCATCCAAGAATATTCCCAAAGGTTAGATGCTAATGTATCGCCATATCCTATCTGAAAAGACGCTCCCGTATCTTCGCCTTCCAAAGCATCAGGCAGCGTAACGCCCTCCGGCCAATCCAAACTCTCAATGGTCGTTAGGTATTCTTCTTCAATGGTAGCAAAGTCCGTGAAACCTCTTGTGTTTGTGTCGGAGTCCGAAGAAGTGGAGCAGCCTGCCAGCATAATCACCAGCAAAGAAATCATAACACACAGTAACAGTCTGTACGGTCTTTCGGATTTTGAGATTGTTCGTTTCATTTTGTTTCCTCCTTGAATTGAGTTTTATTATCTAAGAGCCAATGCAGGCTCTAATTTTGCTGCTTTCAATGCTGGTAATAATCCGCCCAATAATGCTGTAAGCACAGACACAGCAACTGCAACAACAGCAACGCTGATTGGATAACTCGGTGTTCCCACCGGGGAATCCACAGGGAGCAACGCTCCAATACAATGCACCAAAATCAGCGAAATCAAAATAGCTGCAAAGCAAACGAATATTGATAAAATCAACTGTGAGCCTAAAACCAGTGCCACAATATTTGTTCGTGAAGCACCTATCGCTCTGCGGATCAGCAACTCATGTGTGCGCTGTTCCAATGAAGATAGTCCGATATTGATCTGCCCTAATACGGAAACAAACAGCAACAAAAGCGAAGTAACCAAAAGCCCTAATTGCAGTATGGACAATACCGAATCATAGGTATCTCCAATATCACTCCGCCCAGCACTTTCCCAGTAACCGCCAATGGTATCAGTCAAAATGTCGCCAAGGGCAGAACGTATCTGTTCGATTGTCAGTCCTGTTGTGGGATGCCAATACACATTTGCATTTTGTACTTGCCACATTGCTGGTGCGAAATTGAGGATCGCCGCAGAATCCGCATAGATAGTCGGAAAATCCCTGCCATCGTTTACTACTCCGACAATATTGAATGGGGTTAACGAAAGTGTGCTTTTTACATTCCCTGCAGCATAGGGCGAATCATTAAAATAGTTTTTAGCTTCTTTGTTTATGACCACTTCAAGCGATCCGCCCTCACTCGAAGGCTCTAACCATCTACCGGATGTCATTGGAAGATTATAGACTTGACTATATGCCTCCGTGGTGCAAACTACATCAAAAGCCATCAGGTTTTGGTAAACATCATTCGGCGGTATTGGCGTTAAATCTTTCATTGGTGCAAATCGAATATCCTCTCCCATAGAAAAAGTAACAGCGGCTACATCATCAATGGCTTCAAATCTCTGGAATAATTGTTCCATTTTATTTCTATCGTGAAAATCGGATTCCGTTATCACGAATGAGTAAGTAGGTGACCAGCCATATACCTGCGCGTTTACGGAAATCAAATACTCCCGTCCAAGCGTACCAACTAATACCGATCCAATCATTGCGATAATGCCTACAAGCATTGAAACACTTGTCAGAATACTTCTAAGTGGAGACAGACGAAGGTCTTTAAGTATCATTTTTAGCACAAGTTATCCTCCCTCCATCCATTTCAAAAATCGTATCACAGGTATCTGCAATATCAGGATCGTGCGTAACCAACAGCAGCATAATTCCATTTTCTTTTACGACGCTGTGCAACAGTTCCATAATCTGCGTTCCCGTCTTTTTATCCAACGCTCCCGTAGGCTCATCACATAAAATGGCTTCCGGAGATACTGCAAGCGCCCTTGCGATTGCAACTCTTTGTTGTTCACCGCCGGACAAATTGATTGGATAATCATTTTCCTTGCTTTCTAAGCCGACACTTTTTAGCAAGCCTGTAATTATCTCGTGACGCTGTTTGGCGGTAAACGACTTTTTGGCATAGAGTAGGGGTAATTCGATATTTTCCCATACCCGCAAGTGCTTAATCAGAGAGTAGTTCTGAAATACAAATCCGATATTATTGGCTCGCAGTATAGACAGATCACGGTCTTTCAAAGCAGAAATAGATATACCATCATAAAGGTACTCGCCCTCATATTCCCGATTTAACAAGCCAATAATGGATATAAGGCTTGTTTTGCCTGAGCCGGACTTTCCGACAATGGCATAACTGCGCCCTCGTTGCAATTCCATATTAGCGTTGGTTACTGTTGTCAGCATATCGCCATTATTCAATTTGACGCTTGCTTTCAAATCCTTTATTTTGATTAAAGTCTTTTCGGAAATTCCTTTCATTTTATCAAATTCCCCTCGGATCAAGGTTTGGCGGAGTAGCAGAAACCACATCGCCCTCCTCTAAGCCGGACAGTATTTCTATATTGGCTCCGTCTGTCACACCCAATGTCACTTTTGTTTCCACTCTTTCTCCATTCGGAGTAATTACAGTAACCAATCCCGTACCTTGTCTACCCGCTATTACCGACAGCGGCAATATAAGGACATCATTTCTCGTTGTCGCCGTTATGACTACCGTTGCACTTTGCCCCGATTTCACATCGACTGTTTGACTGATCAAGCATTGCAGAATGCCCTCTTGCGGCACGATTCCCGTAAACGCATTTTCATCTGCGGCAGGCGACACCACGGCAATCATATCGGTTGGTCCTACCCCATCATATACTTGAAATTTTGCTTTCAACTCTGCATACTCCGGTAAGGTACTCAAAAAATTATCTGCCTCTACATTGAGGGCAAATCCTGTATAATGCACTATCGCTACGGGATAATTACTCGGTACGCTTTCATTGGATGGGGCAATAGAGGTAATTGTACCATCCACCGGAGATTTCAATTCTTTGCCGTTCACAGTTCCAATAATTTGCCCGGCAGTGATTTTTTCTTCTAATTCTACCGCTGTATTAAATATGCCATTTTCGGGTGAGGAAATAATAAACGGTACTGCCGGAACAATAGTCGTTTGCGTTGAAACGGTTGGAGTAATTGTCCCTCGTACAACTGATACCGTTTTTTCTGCGGATGTTGCGCTATCTGTAAGATTGTTTTCGTCTGTCTGCCCAATTGCAGAGCAGGCAGATAGCGTAAATGCAAGAAACAAAATAGAACATAGCAGCATTTGTTTTCTTAGCAACTTCATCATTCCTCCTTATGCCGTATCACAAAAAATACGAGCCTCTATCTTGATACTTTTATTATACCAAAACAGAAGCCCGTATTTTCTTGATTGCTCGTAAGATATTCCTCTTTTTTTCTATGCAAATTCTTACAATTTTCCTATGCCAACGGCAAAGTAATTGAAAACTTGTTTTGTTCCTCTTGGCTCTCTGCAACGATTGTACCATTGTGTAGTTCAACAATCTGCTTTGCAATCGCCAAACCTAATCCAGCTCCTCCACTGCTTGTACTTCTCGCTGCGTCAAGCCGATAAAACTGCTCGAAAATCCTGTTTAACTTTTCTTCCGGCAGAGTATCGCCGTGGTTACAAAAAATAATGCTGACCGTATCTTCCTGACATTGTGCGCTGATCGTGATATCCGTATTTTCAAAACTGTAGATAACCGCATTTCTCAAAAGGTTATCAAAAACACGCTGAATTTTGTCTGCGTCACATCGAAGCATTATATCATCATCAACACAAAGATTACATTGCAAATTCTTTGATTTGAGCATAGGCTTAAATTCATATACAAGTTGCTCCAGCAGGCGAGTTAAATTGATTTTCGTGTATTGTAATGTAATATCGTATATATTGAATCGTGTTATCTCGAAAAACTCGTTAATCAGATCCTCTAACCGTTCTGCCTTACCAAGAGTGATTGAAAGGTACTTTTCTCGAAGTTCCTTTGAGATTTGCGACTCATCACGCAGTAAAGTAAGATACCCGATTACAGAAGAAAGCGGTGTTTTCAAATCGTGTGCAAGATACATAATCAGGTCATTTTTTCGCTGCTCATTTTCTTTTGCAAGCCTTGCATTACTTTCAGCCTCTTGTTTTAACTGATTGATGTTAGCGGCGATTTCACTCAACTCCGGGGACATTTCAATGTAACTGACATTCTGATCGAACATTTTTCCTGTCGCAGCCTGTACCTCGTACACATAGGCGACTACTTTTTTCAAAAGTAGGTATGTCAAGTATATAATACAGCAACCCCACACGATTACAGCCACTATATAAAGATATGCTGTTCTGTAATACAAGTAATAATACAAAACATACTTGCGGAGAATTTCCTCTGCCATAATTCCTAAAAGAAAAGTACCGCCTAAAATAAGCACAGAGCAAATCGCACATTGAATTACATACCCTTTGAACAAGGTAGAGAGCAGATAGTTTTTTTCTTTTTTATTCAATTTCATAACCTACCCCCCAAACAGTTTTAATGAACTTCGGATTTTTTGAAGGTTCATTCAATTTTCCCCGAAGCCGCCCAATGTGCGCCATTACCGTATTGTTATTGTTGCGAAGATACTTTTCTTTCCACACGGCTTCAAATAATTCCTCCGAGGCGACAACTTTACCCTGATGTTCGCACAGATACCACAGAATAGAAAACTCCAACGGAGTCAAGGCTATTTCTTTGCCATACAAGTAGCACTTGTGGCTGACTCTGTTTATCAGTAGACCTCTGATGTCATACTCGTCTTTTTCTTCGGATTGGCTCAAATTAGGACTGTTATAGCTCTGATAACGCCTTAATTGCGTCTTTACTCTTGCCACAACCTCTAAAGGATTAAACGGTTTCGTTATATAATCATCCGCACCAATCGTAAGCCCCATAATCTTGTCGCTATCCTCAATTTTGGCGGTAAGCATAATAATAGGGAAGTAAAACTTTTCCCGAATTTTTTGGCAAAGTCGAAAACCATCAATATCCGGCAGCATAATATCAAGTATCGCTAAATCAATCTGCGACTGTTCGATACATTTCATCGCCTCTAACCCATTATAACATTTATATACTGAATAACCATCGTTACTCAAGTACACTTCAAGCAGATCAACGATTTCTTTTTCGTCATCCACAATTAAAATCTTCTTGTTCATTGATCCTACACCTCATTTTCGGGTACGGCTTCCATTATGTCGCCAAAATCACACTCTAAGTATTCGCATATATTCAACAGCACGGGAAGGGTAACATTTTCATTTTTTCCGAGTTTCGCAAATGTACTTTTGCTCGCCCCGACCGCTTCTCGTAATTGACTCTTTTTCATTCCCTTGTCAATCAGAAGTTTCCAAAGTTTGTTGTACCGTACTTTCATTTCCGCACCTCCACCCAAATATAGTTCGTATTATAGCACTTTGAGAGTGAAATTGCAATTATTAAGTCTGTATTTTGAGACTTTTAGTTTTCAAACAGGCGCAATATCTTTCTGATATGTAATCCAGGGACTGTTGCAAAATTCTTTTTTGCAGCAGCCCAATTTTTACGCCTTGAGCATTCCAATTCAAGGCGAAGATGTTCATTTACAGCCCAAATTTCTATTTTAAGGCATAGCAAAGCTGACCGAGGCATATTTCCCGGTCTTCCTGTGGATAACTTTTTTATATTCTACGGCTACGAAGCTTTTTTCTCAGAATAATGGGTTTCCAGCCTGCTTTTTTGCTGCTTCATCCACCGCTTCTTGAGGTTAAAGCCCAGCGCCAGGAAGAATAGCTCGATACGGATATTCCGTTTGCCGTTGGTTGGCTTTATGAAGCTCATTTGACCGTTGGCTTCCAGGTACAGGTAATTATCCAAGCTTTCGTAACCGGCATCCGTCGCTACTTCCTCATATCGCTACTGGTGCGCCAGCTCCAATTTGCGCATAAACGGAATAAATGTTCCCACATCTGTCCAGTTCGAAAACGCTTCAATCCCTGTGATATATTCGCTGTTTACCGCTATTTGGACATTATAGGCCGGTTTTAATTGTCCATTTCTCATATGGTCTTCCTTCATCATTGGCAGGCTTCTTCCAACTTTCGGCTGGAAAAAATGCCGCACTGGTATCCGTATGCCATTACCTTGAATATCACTCGCGGGTCGGTGACCGATTTTCTTCCTCTGGAAGAATACGCTGCGTACAGTTTCCTGTAATCCTGTTCCTCAAGCTGGGCGCTGGTCACTCGCACGGGTGCATCCTCTGGCAATTTAATTTCACTGTTCAGTATAAGAACCAGTTGATTATTTCGCTCAACTGCGGTATACTGAGTTTGCGTTTCAGAGTTTTTCATCGTAGTTTAATTCTAACGCAAAAAACCACATCAGCCAAGTCCTTTTTGGGATGGTCGATGTGGTTTTTTCATGGGCGTATTTTGCAACAGGCCCTGCCGGGAAGTCTGAAATCCATGCCAATTGTTGGTGCAGTCTCTTAGGTAGCGACTGCACCAACAATTGGCATCCACAAATCCTGCACAACAAACGGTTTTCTTCACACGAAACAGGAAACAACTTCTCTATAAAAGCAGCCACACCTATTTTGCGGGGATTTTGGGGGAGCAACAGATTCATTTTGACGACTTCTTTGCAGAAAAATAGCATATCGAAGATAGCAGCAACGCCATTCCGTATACCGATTGAGATGTCAATGGATTGAATGTGGTTAGAAACCACCCCCCTAGTAAATTTCCAAGAGGAATCATACATGAAGCCATACTCTCTGTAAAGGTTGTCACCCTACCAAGGACACTTTCTTCAATTTGACATGGGGATATTTTTTCATGGGCAGCGAATTACAGACAATGAACGGTCAGAATAAACTGGCACTTTGGGCAGAGCATGTATCGGTCTGCCGGAGCAGCGACCAGAGTGTAAGAGACTGGTGCAAGACAAACGGCATCTGTGAGCAGACCTTCTACAGACGGATACAAGTAACCGGGAAACGGTCACCATTTCCCGTACTGGATCTTGAAAGCATCTCAAGATTATCTGGAGCCGGTGTATGAGCAGCTGCACCGGGAGCTTCTGGCGAAAGAAGTTCTTCATGCAGATGAAACCACATTGCAGGTGCTCCATGAGCCCGGAAAAGAGCCCCAGAGCAAGAGCTATATGTGGCTTTACAGAACCAGCGGAGATACAGATAATCCTGTTGTGATGTATGAGTACCAGTCCGGCAGAGGTGCTGTGCATCCCAGAGAATTTTTGGAGGGATTCAAGGGATATCTCCATGCGGATGGCTATGCCGGATACCACAACCTCCCGGAAGATATTACGGTGGTTGGGTGCTGGGCACATCTGCGGAGAAAGTTTGACGAGGCGATGAAGTCCTTGCCCAAAAGCAAGGCGAAAAACAGCTCTGCCGCACAGGGATTGGCATATTGCAGCCTCCTGTTTGGCTTGGAGGATGATTTTGCAGAGCTGACACCGGATGAGCGATATCAGCAGCGGCTGGAGCAGGCAAAACCTGTTTTAGACGCTTTCTTGGCATGGGCAAATATAAGAAATGCGGCACCCAAGTCCGCTTTAGGAAAAGCACTGACCTATCTGAAGGAGCAGTGGCCGTACCTGACCAATTATCTGAAGGACGGTAGGATGGAGCTCAGCAATAACCGTGCAGAGCGCAGCATAAAGCCCTTTGTCATTGACCGGAAGAATTTTCTGTTTGCCAATACCCCAGGTGGAGCCAAAGGCAGCGTAGTAATTTTTACTATGATCCAGACTGCAATTGAAAACCATCTGGATCCATATCGGTATTTAACCTGGCTGCTAAAAGCTGCCAACACAGCAGATTTACCCCGCCCCGAAGTCATCGAGCAGCTTCTTCCATGGAATGCTCCGCAGGAATGCAGAATGAACTGATGCACATACGCCGTAGATGGAGCCCCCACCTACGCCGTTGTTTTATACGATGATAGGTTTGACGGTTACTGATTTTTCTCCGTTTTTTGCTATAATTGAAGATGATATCCTAGAAAAGAAAAAAATCGAGTAATTGAACGCTAAAATCAGCCGCATGAAATGCCATGCGGCTGAAGCATATTATTACAGAGAAAACAGTAAAAATGTTTATTACACAATAACTCCTGCACAAATCGCATCCAAGGAATTAGACTCTGCAAGAGAAATATTTTGTGATTTTGCGACACGCTCTAATATACTCGAATGCTTTTTGTTCTTAATTTTTCTGAATATGTGTCTAGTTTGGTTCCGACAAAAAAATGTTTTAGAATGCTTTGTTTCCATTTTGCGAAGATTCGATGCCTTGATGTAAATGGTGACAACACCATCTGCCTCATGAATCTCAAATTCTCCTGAAGCACTGATTGATTTAATGATTGTTTCTCTTTCAGAATTATTTCTGAGATTTAATACCATAGCATTTTTGCTGTTAGTGTTAAGTGTTGGCATTTCGATTCACCTCATGTTTCAAATAAAGCTTGATACATTCCTCACGGATGGCTGTTATAGCACCTAACAGTGAGGAAGGAAAGACATCGGAATTTGTTTGCCTATTGATAGTAATAAGAACCAAATAAGAATAACGAGCATTTTCATTATCTAGCAGGAATGAAACATATTGCCGATATGCTTTGGCATCATTATCTTCACGCTCATAGTAGAATACATAAGGGCGTGTGCGCAATAGCAATGCTCCAAGCAATCCTGTACGAAATTTGGAAAAGAGCTGTTTGTTGATTTCATTTGCTTCTTCGCTATCGAGACAAACATTTAAGGATTCACACCGCACACCAACATAATCACCAGCATTCTCTTTTCCAATTCGAGCTAGGCAAGATAAGTATGTCAAAACCAGTCTACTTGAACAACAATCTGAAATAGTAATATCTGAAACGGCTTTAATACGAGAAGTAAGTTCATTTTTTAATTTCTCGATGTTGCCTGAGGCCAGTAATTCCATTGTTTTTTCACAAGTATCCTGTGTGATTTCGTTTTCGGCAGATAAATATTTTTCAAAAGACTCCAAAAAAGGTTGGAACAAATCATACTCCTCTTTAGTAATTTCCAATTGAGCATTTAAGACGGCATTTAGGCTAGGTTCGTTCCGATGACCGCTATCAAGATATTCTATATCATAACATATTCTTTGTTCCGAATCTGTTTTTATTACCTTATATAGTTGGATGCTTGTAATAGCCTGATGACTTTTGTGAATCTTTCTTTTCGTGAATTTTGAAAGGGCAATCCCGCTCGTAGAATTTTTGGATTTGTCAGTGGGGGTGTCGGCGGCATCGGGGGTCGTTTTTTGTTGGAGAAATGCTATGTATGCGTAAAAGAAAACGGTAACAACCATTATGCTAATTGCACCAACTTCTTTTCTCAAACCGGGGAGCATATCGCTAACACACTGGTATGAGAAAGACAGGGTAAAGAGTAGGACTCCTAACCAAACAGATCTAATTTTGGGGACTTCTTTTCCTGTCAAAAGAATAATAAAAAATTCAATGCCACCCAAAATTAATGAAATTATAGAGTACACATTTATGGCATTTGACCTAATTGTCACTTTTAAAGCAGTAAAGTAACCGACTTCTTCCGTGCGGTTGAAAAACGCCGTGAATCCGGCGAGCACGCTCATCAGTAGAAGACAAACGGCTAGCAAAGTGATTGTTTTTTTCATTATCTACCATTCTCTCTATTTTAGTAAATGCTTATCGACTTAACACAGCAAGCCACAATATCATG
>ULXS01003400.1_pt1 | contig 19702 bp, 10 predicted proteins | sample 1961421 | NCBI WGS metagenome assembly ULXS01 (sample SAMEA4835842, study PRJEB28245) | human gut metagenome | biome: gut microbiome; material: fecal sample | place: Denmark | collected 2008
AAAATGAATAAATGTCTGAAAAGGATTAACATATATAGAAAACTTTATTTCTTAATAAATTTACTTCGATAAGTCTTTCCGTCAACAGATTGCAAGATTATAATATAATAACCAGCTGCCAATCCCTTTACCGGAATAGAATACTCTTTTCTATCTTCGGACTCTTTTTGCTGCATCATCTGCTGTCCGGATAGATTATAGACAGAGATCATTCGAGCCGCATGAGAAGTATAGATACTAAGAATATCTTCTACTGGTTGCCGAGCAATGATGATTCCGTCCTTATCGGCTATTTCATCTTCAATGCCGGTGACTGGTCCTACAGAAAAATTGAGCCTGCTTACCGGAGTATTATCATATCCTCCCAGAAGGCTTTGCTTATACAGGTTAATCGTATAACTGCCTTCCCCGATTTGAGGGTCAATCTCCATCTTAAAATCATAAGGTCGAGCTTCTTCTACAAACACATTAGCATAATGCAAATTGGATGTAGTACCTTGACCGACAGCAAAAATCGCTGCCATCAAAGTTCCGTCATATACATTACCCGTTCCGCCTAATGACAAATCGGCCAATAGCTTAATCTTCTCTCCTACTTGAAGTTGGCTATTCTCCAAACGTACATTGTCTATAACCAAAGCGGGGCTTCCCAATGCTCGGCCGACAGTGACGGCTATCCATTCTCCACTAATGTTATACACATTTCCTCCCCATTGCACATACGGACAAATGTAATAATCTCCAACCGGAATGTCAGTAGAAACCTCTCCCCGTTTATAAGCCAAATCCGTGGAAATCAATATTTCTCTACTATCCGTTCCCGGTTTCAGTTCTAATTGGGTAGCTCCTACCAGGCCCACGATCGTATAGTCGCCATCCGCCGTAGCAAACAGTACGCCTGCATCACCATAGAATTCATCGGTAGGGCTGCTATTGGAAAGCAACACCCTAAAATCTCCTCTACGCCCACTATAGAGATTATGTAAGATTTCGAGCCTCCCATCTAATTCTTTTTCAATCATCAGATTGCCCGTAAATGGAGTCAGAGTACATCTATCATCGGCCACGACAAGCGTGAACTGCGTCTCTGAGCCATAATCACCACGTACACGGCTCCAAGTCGCCTCACGTATATCTTGGGTGGCTAAATACATTGCATAAGTTCCATTGGTAAAATCGTTCGGGATCGTAACATTTGAAATAGATATTCTTCCGTATCCATAATAAGTCTCTATGTCCTCCAATTCTCTGCTCCACAACACAGACTGCTTTCCACCCTTTTCTACAATTAACCCTAATGAACCGCCTTTGAAGAGCAAATTCATATTATATATTTCAGTAGCCGTAAGAGTAAAGTTTTCACCCTTGGAAAATTCTTTTTTATTTGTTTGTAACTTTGCAAGAGAAAAGTGTGAAGTATATCTTGAGGATGCGCCAGGCGGTTGCAGTCCAAGGTACATTGCCTGGCCTTGTGTAAAACCACCTCCAAGATTGCTTCCACCACCAATACCGGGAGAGCTGGGGTTCAAAGAAGAAACTTCAAAGTATCCATTATTCATTCCACTCCATCCCCAATTAACATGAACCATATCCTGTGCATCATAACCGTCAAATACAAATGCATGGCCTCCATCATCCGATGATCCGAAATAGTAAATAGGACGTTTCTCATTAATTTCTGATTTAATCAGGTTCATCCATTCGGCAGAAGTAAAATATTGACGATATGCCAAGCCTAAATTACCATCATATCCAAAGTAGTCAATTAAGGCCTGACCTACCTGATATGAGTAAGCTCCGGAACTGGAAGGTGAATACTGCATATCAACCGCTACACCGCAGGCCAACATTAATTGGGCTACAGCGTCAGCCTGTTCGGCTGTATAAGTTCCAGAATATTGCGGAAGCATATTATTCCAATCAAAGGTAGTATTTCCGTAATCAAAAGAACATTCAATTCCATTAGGAGTTTTATAAGAATGAGTACCTTTTCCTTTTACCGGGTATTCGTAATATTTTAAAATCATAGACATTGCCGTAGCCACACATCCCGTCACACAGCGTTCTCCCCGATAAAGCGGACAGGCATTATAATAAGGTGCATCCTGATCCCAACATATGCTTCCCAACAAAGGAGATACAGACGGCGGAAAATTAGTGGTAGTTAGCTGTTTAGATTCGGTAACCGCTTTTCCGCCATTAACCAGTTCAGCATAGACGGAATTGTACAGTTCCAGCCACCCAAGTATATTCACCGGTAGGTTCTCAGTAACGAAACCGCCATTATCCGAATAGCCCAGTACCGGCTTCATACGATCATCGCCGGATACTATGACATAGGCAGACTGCGCATAGTTATAGATATAAAAGGCCGTTCCTCTCACACCACGGGTAGATGCGGATTCGAGCAAATCATTAGAAACCGCCACTAATTGAATATCACCGGCAGTGCGAGTCACGGCAACGGATGACTGCATGAAAAAGGTTTGCGCCACGGAAAGAGCTTCTTCCGGAGAACGTTGGGCCGTCCATGCTGTTAAACTGCATAAAAGAACCAAAGACAGGAGTAGTAATTTTCTCATAGAAAGCATTTATTAGAATAATTAAACTTAGAATACAGGTTTCATGCGGTCATCACACGAATAACAAAAAGGGAGTATGCAAATATTCACATGGATTAATTGCAAACTCCCTTTAGTATATCTCGGAAAGTCCTTACTTCATCAAGACGGGCATTCCCGTATCAAGTGAACGTCTTTCCCAGCTATTACCATTCAAGTTTTTGATGAATATATTAAGATTCACTGATTTGGCAGTCTTTTCGGGAGCAACTTTCACCAACTTCATATCCCTGACAGCAACAGTAGCAATCGATTTAAAGCTAAGCGCCTGTGCTTGGCTGGCAAGTGGTGCGAATACCGAAGAATAATAGGATATCAAACTAGCGCCTTCTTCAGTACTGGCCAGATAAGCAAATGACGTCCAATTGCCTTGATTACCAAACGTATTTTCAAAAACGATACTATTGTCCGACATACGTCCTGTCATAGTTTCCGTGCTAGTAAAACTACCCGCATCCAAGTTTAAAGGGACTACCCGCATCGGATCATCATTGAGAGAAGCCACTGCCTGCGGTTTCAGAATGACATATCCCCGTCCATCATCATACGACAAAGTGAAAGTGTCATCATAGCCTTCCAAAGGAAGCGCACCCTGCACAGCCAAGGTATTGGCATCAACCTTGGTAATAGTAACAGGTAAAGTATACTTCTTACCACCAATTATGCCATCAAGAGTCCAATCGCCCGCATAAGCTTCAATCGGAGTTGCAGGTTCTGAGGAAGCCACGTGTTTGAACTCAATATAAGACGCTTCCTGAGCCTCAGTCTCACCCTCTGGGTTGGCACCATACGACACAGCCACCAAGTAATACACGCCATTGCCGACAGCCGGTAATTTGACCTCACCGTTTTCTTTGACAGAAACGTACTCAATCGTTTCCTCAATTATGCCATCAACCACTTCATCCAAGTCGGCACTAGCAGGAACAAGAGCTAAACGAGCTTCTGTCACATCAGCTCCAAGTTCCACAGCAGCCAGAGCATAATTATATCCACTGGGGTCGGTAAGACTACCCTTATACTCCATAGTTACGGAGAAATCGGAAAGCACGGCTCCAGGGAAAATGATGGTCACAAGGCCATCAGCCTGCGTATTATTCCAACCACCAATTCCATCCATATAATAATACGGAGCAAGCTGTACTCCCGCAGGTGTGCCATCAGCCTGATACTGAAGGACCCTATTGAATGTCCAAGCAGCCTCAGTGCTAAGACTTGAGAAGTCGGAAGGATGGTGAGCATCAACATTTTTATTATAATCATTTGATGTATTAAAGAAACCGGTACAGTAATATGGGAAGTAAACCAGATCTTCCATTGTAATGGTCACATTACCCACCTTGTCTCCCGGCTTCAATAGGGTAAATTCCAAGTAAGGACTTTGATCGCCATTAGAGGAATAGCCTTCCTTAGCCAACCCTTCAGAATACGGATCAACCAGACGATACAAACTTGGATTGAGGTCATTGCGCTGTAACTCCACACTATAATTATTAGCAAACAAGAAAGCATCATTGAAAGTAGCCTTCCCCAGAGAAGTCCAAGGAGCCGGAATACCCGCCTTGAACACATACTGAGCCATACCGTAAGGAGTGGTAGTACTTTCATCTCCAATAGTCAGTTTGATTTCAGAATATGCATCATACTCCAGCGACTCGGGGTTATAGCTGATGGACAACACAGCCTTGTCAACGCCTTGGGCAAAGCTGACAGAAGCCGGAATTGTGAAAAAACTGCCGCCACCCGTAGCAGTAACAGGCACGGAAATCGCCTCATCAGCCTTGGCGCGCATAAGGGTCACGTCGAACGACGTCTTGTCTTTGCTCAAATCAACAGTCGCACCATTTGTGTTCGGAAAATACACTTGGGCGTTTGCCGGTTTGTCAGCAGGTGAATATTCCACATCGTCACCACAGGCAGTGAAAGCCAATGGAAGTGCCAGCAAAAGCATGGCACTCAATATGTTCTTTATCTTGTTCATATACAAATTCTATTAAAAGTTAACTTGTTGGTTAATTGTTACCCGGTGCATACGTGCCTATCGGAGTAGGACGCGTGGGGATGCTACCTGAAGGATCTGGATTGTTTTTGCCTTGGAGAGCTGTGTTTGAATCCACTTCATCCTTGGGAATCACTAATGCCCAGTTAGGCTTCACATCTACGCAGTTTATCTTGAAGATATCCTGTTTGTAGTTGGTTCCTTGATAGTTCTGGATTACCCCTGGCCTCAGACGCTTGGCTGTTGGGAATGCAATACCTTCACCCCAGAACTCAATACGCATTTGCTTCAATATCTCAAGCTGAACAGCACGCAGGTCAGTCAGCACACAGTTGTAGTCAGGCTGACGGTATCGCTTCATAAAATCGTTCAGCAGTTGCACACCTGCCGCTACATTTTGGCTGGCAGCCACTGCTTCAGCCTCTATAAGGTACATCTCTTCCACACGCATCACGGGGATATCGGCGGCTGCACCAACGGAGTAAGTCTTGTAGTCACCACTGACGCAACGGAACTTCAGCGACATATAGTCGGGTTGTTCATCCAGCCACGCCTTGCCTTGCACCGACTGGTAATTATAGAAACTTCTGTCCGGGTCGAGGAAAGAGTACTTACGGAAGTCATTGTCAGCTATCTCGTCATAGAGCGAACGCGCTATCTGGAGTTTCGACAAGTCTGCATAACCCCAGCCAGCCTCATTGGAGATGTGACCTATGAAGTTGGCAAGGTTACCCATATTAGAGGCCGTGGGATGGAGATACCACATCCACGAAGAAGTAGCAGTATTGAAGCCTGTGGTAGAGTTGTTCCACTGTGCGGCAGTCATAGGCGTTGCCCCCGACGCATCGATAGCCTTACGGGCATACTCGGCTGCCTTGGAATAATTCTTATCCCACATATACACCTTGGCCTTCAAGCCATATACCACAGCTAAGCTAGGGAAGTTCTTAGTAGCAGGCGTATAGTCTGCCAGACCGATTTCAGCCTTATCAAGATCAGAGAGTATGAAGGTCATCATCTCCTCGTGTGTTGCACGCGGATTGTTTTTAGCCATGTCGTTGGTGGTCGCCTCGGTCACGATGGGCACTGTAAGTCCCAACACATTACTGCAATCAGTATAGATGTTTTCCATGGGCTCGAAAAGCACCATCAACGTATAATAGTCCAAAGCACGGAAAGCATGAGCCATACTGCCGTATCCACGCATTTCATCGGAAATGGTGGGATCGGTAACATCAACTACTGCTATCACATCATTGGCAGACTTTACAAACTTATATAAGGAAAAGTAGGGAAGAAACGATTGATAAGAGTTATCACCCATACTATTGTTTGCGCTGTAGCGCCACCACCAGTCATAGCCGTACTCAGTGGCAACAATGTCACCCAGAAGTTCGGACTGAGCCAACATCAGAGAAGGGTAAGCGATGTCAGTTTCGTGAACTTGCTTTCCGTACACCAGATAGCCTTGCACCATCTGCGATGGCAAACCATTGATCGCAGCCTCAAGCGCCGAAGCCGAAGCACCGATTTGCTCAGAAGTTGCGGTAGAGTTTTCAGGGAAAATCTCTTCTATACAGCCGGTCAGTACCGTAGCCGATATCGCCATAGCTGAAAATAGTTTGAATATATTCTTTTTCATATTATTGTTATCTATGTTTTAGGTTTAGAACTCAAATGTCACACCGCCGGAGATGGTACGCATCGGCGAGTAATAAGTGGCGTTAGTGGTCTCGTTGTATGACTGCCGTGGGTCGAAACCTTGGCGTTTAGACCAGTAGAACACGTTCTCGGCCGACATGTATAGGCGTAATGAGCTGATGGCCATTTTCTTTGTCCATCTGGAAGGCAACGTGTAACCCACGTTGATGTTCTGAATGTTCAGGAAACTGGCATTAGTCAGGAAGCGTGTAGACGCTGCTGCCGAATACTGATCATTGAGCTGGAAGCGCGGAATGTTACTGCCTGTGTTCTCCGGAGTCCAGGATTTCAGCAAGTCTTTGTGGTAATTATAACCGGCTGTACCTGAAGGCGAGGACATGAAATAGGCATACGTACCGTCATACTGCTTGCCGCCAATCTGGTATGTGAAGTTGATACCAAAGTCCACACCATATACTTTCAGCTTGGTGCCGAAACCACCATATACCTTAGGAATAGAGCTCTCTTCAGTAACATAATAGTCAGCATCCGCATAAGTCTTGGTTGTTTCGCGTCCAACAACGTTTCCCTCTTCATCTTTAGTGTTACGATACCACAGGGATTCACCTTTCTCGTCCACTCCGGCATATTCCTTCATGCGCCATGTAAACATTGACAGATCCTCGGCAATGAAATAATTACCGCTGGAATAACCTTTATATCCTTTTCCGCTGGCAGTGTACTCGGTAGTAATCTGCTTGTCCGGGTCGAGCATTGTAAGGCGATTCTTCAGTGTAGAGATATTGAGGTTAACGTCCCATGTGAAGTTACGAGTGTTGAGGATGTTCACGTTGAAGTCCATTTCCACACCGCTGTTCACCATGTTACCCACGTTATCAAAGTAGGAAGAGTATCCCAAGGAAGGAGCCACAGAGAATGAGAACAGCATGTCCGAAGTCTTACGTCTATAGTATTCAATGCTACCGGTCACGCGGTTCCATAACTGGAATTCTGCACCTATATTGAAATTAGTATTGGTTTCCCAAGTAATATCCTTAGTACCTTTACTGTAAAATGCAGTACCGACCTTGTTGTCGGAATTGATAATATCAAATACATCGGTATAACGGAAGTCTCCAATATTATCATTACCCTGCGAACCAATAGAAGCCTTTATTTTCAGTTCCTGCACCCATGGAGCGTAAAACCAACTTTCCTTGTTGATGAGCCATGCACCACCTACAGACCAGAATGTACCCCAACGGTAGTCCGGGTGGAAGCGTGAGGAAGCATCGCGGCGCAAAGAGGCAGAACCGAAAATGCGCTCTTCAAAGTTGTACTGCAAGCGGCCGAAGTAACCTTCATTGTTGCGGCGTCTCTTGTAAGAAGAAGCCGCCTGTCCGTCGATTACGGCACCGTCCAGTTCATGGTTATCCTGAGAAAACATTTTAGACTTACTGGCGCCCAGATAGGATAGGCGATAATCGTAATATTCATGTCCTAACAGGATGTCGAAGTTGTTGTCACCAAACGAAGTGGCATAAGAAACAAGCTGTTGCAGGTTATAATCATAATCACGCTGGTGGGACTTGCTCACTGTACCTCCTGTAGAATCAAACTGTCCGTAATAGGGGTTGTACACATAAGTGAAACGTGTCTCATCCAAATTAAAAGTACCATTCAGTGTCACCTTCAGCCCCGGCAGCGGAGTGATATCTACAAAAGCGTTACCACTAAGGGCATTTCCTTCCGCATTTCTGGTGTTAAGCTTATTATCCTGAATAGGGTTGGCGTCAGCAATAAAGGGACGTTGCATACCGGCATTGATGCCGCTACCGTAGTCCATCATTTCAAGACCGTTGCCGTCAAGCATGATACTGCCATCAGCATTGCGCACATAAGCAGGATAAATAGGAGCCATCTGAGTTGTGAATGCCCAGACGTTGGCAGTAGAAGAACTTGATCCATTGTTACCCAATGAATTACTGTCAAAACGTGCGTACGACATATTCGCCCCCACCTTCATCCATTTCTTGGCTTGATAATCGGCTTTCAAACGACCCGTCAAACGCTTCAAGTCAGAGCCTTCAGTGATACCTTCATTTCCTAAATAGCCTAAAGAAACATAGAAAGAAGATTTCTCGTTAGCAGCACTTATCGAGAAGTTATACTCCTGACGCAAACCGGTACGTGAACCCACCTTATCCCAATCATCGGGAGTGAGCAGATAGTCACGTCCTTTGTAGTTTACTATCCTACCCAATGTAGCATAGGGATTAAGCTTGCCGTTTTGGCCAATCAAATATTGCCCTTCGGGAACAGTAAAGACATTATAACCCAAACCACCGTTAGAACCAAACAAGTTATTGTTTGCTTCAATCCATGCAGCTTGATCGCTCATGTTCATTTGATTCATATAATAGTTCTTCATTGCGCCATAATGCATTTCGTAGTACATCGCAGGGTCAGTAATCACCTCATACTTCTTTAATGCGCGAGTGTTGGCCCCCCACTTGGCATCGAAAGTAACTTTGGCTTCACCACTCATATTGGCTCTTTTAGTGGTGATGATAATCACACCGTTGGCACCGCGCGCACCGTAAAGTGCATTCGAGGCAGCATCCTTCAATACGGTCATTGACTCAACGTCATTAGGATTGATATTGCTAAGGTCGCCGCTGTAAGGAGCACCGTCAACAATGATCAAAGGGTCGTTTCCGGCATTCAACGAGCTGAAACCGCGAATTTTGATAGATGCAGACGCACCCGGAGCACCATTATTAGAGGTCAGCGTCACACCAGGCACAGCACCTGCCAAAGCATCAGTGACACTCGTCACCTGTGACTGCTCAAGCTTTTCAGCACTAACGACCGTTGCCGAACCAGTAAAGGCCGACTTCTTCGCCGTACCGAAAGCTACCACCATTACCTCTTCCAGCATCTCAGTATCGGGCTTCATTATGATCTTTACATTCGGTTTAATGCCCACTTCTTGTGTCTGCATACCAATGTACGAAACCCGCAAAGTCTTCGCAGAACTAAGTAAGTCGTATTTAATTAATAATCAATAGTAAATAAATATTTGAAGAACTTATTATTGAGCAATTATGATTTGTTAAATAGCTAATTTACAAGTAGATAAAAATATATGCTCATATCTGTATCTACCACAAATATCCTTTATTTATAGATTAAACATCTATTTATCAATATATTGATTGGTAATAGTGGTTATAAGTGAATTATAAATTCAATACCATGGGTTCTAAAAATCATTTATGTGTATGGAATGATTGAAGATTATATTGAAGATAGGCAGTAAATTACATACATAAGATCAGCGTACTATATAGTCTCATTTTTTTAACATAGCACATACTATATTAAGTCTAATATGAATAAATTAATTCCCACAACAATAAAAACAAGATAAGGCAGTTTGTCGAATGGCTCAGAAAGAATTTCAGGTAGAATACTTTGTTGAATAAAAATCAGGAACGCAGTTTGATGCTCACAAGAAGTTAGGAGCTTGCAAACAAGAAGTTAACTTTTTGTCAACAGACTCTTAACTCCTTGTCGACAAGAAATAGACATTTTGTAATCCTCTGATAATTAGCAATGTTACAAAAGGTAATCATCTATTTCTTTGTAAATAAAATAATAGTACTCAATTATCCTTCAAACAGCATTAAAGTATTTGTAAATAACAGATTGGTCGTCGTATAGTAATATAACTATTGAATGGACATTCTTAGTCCAATTCATATCCGAACCCTATCCGAACCGTAGTTGCTCCGTATCTTCTCCAGTCAGAAGTACTTCTACACGGAGGAAGTACGGACTTGGTACGGAGCAAGTACATCTTGGATATGGAATAGATATATTATGGAAGCATTGCATGTCATGCTTCTTTGGTTTTTATATATTACTATTTAATCATGAAAGAGAAGTTATCCAAGAGATTGAAAAAGAAGAAAAATAGAACAGAATATCAAAGAGAGCTGAGACATAAAACCTCTCCAAAAAGGTGTAACTCATTTATCCAATATACCTAAAGTTTCATGGCAAACGATTACACCTTAATTTAGCAGGACTTATTTCCCTTTTTTACGGTGAGCCAATGAGTGGTTTTTTTCCAAATCACTTATTATCGTCATATCCATAACATTAGTGTATATTTGCGTGGTTTTCACACTCTTATGTCCTAAAAGCTTCTGCACGGTTGTAATATTAACACCATTATAAATCAATAACGTTGCATTGGTATGTCGCGCTGTATGGAATGACACTTTTTTAGATAACCCGGCTAATCGGGCAATGATTATCAACTCTTTATTCACATTCGAATTATCTCTCAAATGGAAGAAATCTTGTAGATCTGCCTGATATTTATTCAAAATCCGGATCCCCTTCCCGTTAAACAGTAAGTATAATGGAAGCCGAACTTCCGTACCGGTTTTGATAGACTTATAGATTAACCAAGTCTCTTGATGCATCTCTATAATGTTTTCTGACTTCATATTAACAAAATCGGAATATCTCATACCTGCATAGCAACAGAACAAAAACGCATCCAATGTTTTCTGGTATTTCATATATCTTCCGGTCAATTGCAAGGTTTCCATTTTTTCTAATTCTTCCGGAGACAAATGCGTATGCCCATTTTCTACAGTCTTTATCTTGTATTTTCTGAAGGCATATTTTTGTATATCCATATACTCCTTATTGATGGCTACGTTGATATGCCGCTTTAAATGCTTCATATGTTTAGCTATAGTATTAGTATGATATCCCTTCGATTGCAGAAAGTATTCAAATGAAGATACAAACTCAAAAGTTAAATCAGAGAATGTCACATTCTTTTTAAAATCTTGCAATAGCGCAAGCGTAGAGAGATGATTGCGTTTGGTACTTTCTTTTAGGTTCGAAGTCATGACCTCGTGCTTAAAGAAAGGTATAAACGAGGATTTATCTTCCTGTTCTTGTTGTTCAGAAAGCACCTCCTTCAATATCTCTAAAGTGATAGGTTTACCCTGTTGCCAGAGCTCAAGTTCGCGCTTTTCTATCATTGCCATGAACTCATAAATCAATCGATTTAAGGCATCTGCATTAGGATGGTTCTTTACCAGCAGTTTTTTCGCATCCCATTGGTCTGGTCTCAGATAGACTTTAGTCGAGAAATACTTTTTCTTCCTGTTCAAGTAAGCCTCAACCTGTACTAAAGCTACGCCTCGTTTATTAAGGTTCTTTTTCCGGTTGTACACTAAACTGTAAATAATCTTGTTCATCTTTAGTTGTTTTAGTTAATACTATGAACAAATAAGACGAAATAATGTGCTATACAAGAAATAAAGAAGACTTAATATCTGTAAAAGTACGCTTTACAAAGTGTTTTTTGTTTTGTATTTCCTTTATAAAAAAGGTAAATCTACGTAAAATGACTTTCAAATTAATTCTTCCAATGCATGTTTTTAACACTTTTAGTTTAAAAGGTGAGGTGTTTATTAAGGAATGATAGTCTGAGAGGCGCTTCAGAGTGATAGCAATCAGAATGTCATTTAGGTTTTTTAAGTGCAAAAAAGCTGCTGTTAAGCATAAAAACAAGCGTTTGGTTAACAAATTGATAGATTTACAAGGTTTTTTCAACAAAATAATTGTTCGTTTCAGTTTTATTAATATATTTGCATTTTGTTAGAGTAAAGAAACAATTAATGTAAAGTTAAACTTTAAGAGAGAATTTATGAAAAGAAAATTAATGCTGTTATTGGCCTGTCTTTTTGTTGGAATAGGCCTAGTAACTGCCCAAACTCAGACAATCACGGGTGTTGTGATTTCTGAAGAAGATGGGCAGCCAGTTATTGGAGCCTCTGTATTGGTAAAAGGTACTCAACTTGGTACTATTACCGGTGTAGATGGTGATTTTACTTTATCGAACGTACCAAGTTCTGCGAAAACGCTTCAGATTACGTATATTGGTATGCAGGCACAGGACGTTGCAATAAAACCGAATGTAAAGGTTATTATGAAGTCGGATACTGAAATGCTGGATGAAGTAATGGTCATAGCCTATGGTACCACAAAGAAAGAGTCTTTTACTGGTTCTGCGGAAGTTATCAAGTCTGAGAAGTTAAAAGAAAGACCAGTTGCAAACGTTACGAAAGCATTGGACGGTATGGTTGCCGGTGTGCAAACTACTTCAGGTTCAGGGCAGCCGGGATCAGGCTCTTCTGTAGTAGTCCGTGGTTATGGCTCTATCAATTCATCACAATCACCGTTGTATGTAGTGGATGGTGTTCCCTATGATGGTAACATTTCAGCAATCAATCCTAATGACATTGAAACGATGACAGTTCTTAAAGACGCTTCTGCTGGTGCACTTTATGGTTCTCGTGGTGCGAATGGTGTGATCATGATTACTACCAAAAAAGGTAATTCCGGTAAGGTAAAAGTGAACCTGAAAGCAAATTGGGGTGTTTCCTCACGCGCTATTCCACGTTATGAAACGATGGACGAAGCCGGTTATTTAGAAACAATCTTCCAGTCATATAAGAATAATCAGATTATCAATGGTGGAGTTTCTCCGGAGTTGGCGGGTGTTGCCGCATTAGAGGCTATGAAAAGCGGATCCACTGCTATGCTGGGCCAGAATGAACAGTATAACCCTTTTAATTATAGTATTACAGAACTGATCGATCCTGTGACAGGAAAGGTACGTAGTGATGCCAAATTGAGATATAGTGAGGACTGGATGGATGAAGCTTTAAAAAGCAATCCTTTACGTCAAGAATATGTTGCCTCGTTCAGTGGTGGAAGCGACAAAACCAAATATATGTTTTCTTTAGGTTATCTTGATGAAGAAGGTCTGTTAAAGACAACAAAATTCAATCGGTATAATGGACGTTTGAATATAGATTCTGAAGTTACGAACTGGTTAAAAGCCGGAATGAGCGCCAACTACTCTCGTAATGAGAGCAATACAGCCGTTGAAAATTCATCCGGCTCATCCAATGTTTGGTACAGTGCACAATTAATGGCTCCTATTTTTCCTGTCTTTGAGAAAGATGCCAATGGTGCTACGGTTTATGACAATTTGGGAAATGCCGTTTTTGACTATGGTAAAAACAGACCGGCCGGTGCTAGTTCAGAGTGGAACACAATTGCTACCTTATATGATGATATGTATTCTACCCAAAGCGATAACCTGAGCGGACGTGTATATGCGGAACTAGGTGATTTGAAAAATACATTCCTGCAAGGATTGAAATTCTCTGTTAATTATGGCTTTGACTTAATCAATTCAGCCGGAGCAACTTATTATAATCCATACAACGGCAACTCTGTAGCCGTAAAAGGTACTATACAAAAAGCTACTGCACGTACATTCAGCTATACTTTCAATCAATTGTTGACATACGATAGAAAGTTCGGTGATCATCATTTTGAAGCTTTGGTTGGACATGAGTTTTATAAATACAGATATGATTATTTGTCAGCAACCAAGACAGGATTCCCATTTGGTGGACTTTATGAACTGGATGCAGCTACAACGATTACAGGAGCATCTTCTTATCAGAACAATTATGCAGTTCAGTCTGTGTTATCACGTTTGAATTATGACTTTGCCGATAAGTATTACCTTTCTGCCAGTTTTCGTACCGATGGTTCTTCTCGTTTCTATAAGGATAACCGTTGGGGTAAGTTCTGGTCGGTCGGTGGTAACTGGCGTATCTCCCACGAATCTTTCATGAGTGACATTACTTGGATTAATAATCTGTCATTAAAGGCCAGCTACGGTATACAGGGTAATGATGCCATATTGAATGGTACCAAACAGAATTTTTATGCTTGGCAGTCATTTTATGATTTGGGTTATGCAAACTCGTCGATGAGCGGCGCAGCCGTAACATCCTTGGAAAATAAAGAATTGAAATGGGAAAAAAATGCTAATCTGAATATTGGTATTGAAGCAAAATTGTTTGATCGTGTTTCTGCTACTATCGAATGGTATCAACGTAAGACTACAGATATGTTAATGTCATTCCCAATGGCAACTTCACTCGGTTTTGATGGCTACAACAAGAACGTTGGTAGCATGCGTAATACAGGTATTGACCTCACATTGGGGATTGATATCTTTAAAGATACTCCGTTTACCTGGAACTTAACGCTCCTTGGCTCTACGATTAAGAATAAAGTTTTGCAGCTGGCGGATAAACCGGAAATCATTTCCGGATCTTATATCATTCGCGAAGGTGAGACTTTATATTCATTCTATACTGCAACTGCCGCTGGTGTTGACCCCGCAACTGGAGAACAACTGTATTGGGCATGGGATACCGATGAAAACGGAGTTAAGGGCAAGAAGTATATAACTAACGATATGGCCAAGGCTACTGCATGTAAAGAAATTCAGGGTAGCCGTATTCCCGATTTATATGGTTCCATTAATAATACATTCAAATATAAAGGATTTGATTTGAGTATCCTTTGTACATATTCTATTGGTGGTAAAGTGCTGGATGGTATTTATAATACCTTATTATATGGCAATTATGTAGGGCAGGCAAAGAGTAAAATGCTGGAACGCGCATGGAGAAATCCGGGAGATATCACAGACATCCCACGTATTGAAATCGGAAAGAGTTACATTGTTACTGATAACAGTTTGATTGACGCTTCCTATTTTGCTATTAAAAATATTGCTTTAGGATATTCTCTGCCTTCAAAGTGGATGAAATCTATCGGATTCGATTCTGCACGCCTGACTGCAACGGCAGACAATGTTGTGCTGTTCAATCACCTGAAAGGTATGGACCCTCAATATAACTTCACTGGGGGAACGGATTTTGGTTACGTACCTGTCAGAACAATTTCATTCGGAATTGATATCACTTTCTAAACCTGATTAAATAATATAAAAGATGAAAAAAGTATTATATATATTTTCTTTAATCGGCCTTCTTGCATTCAGCTCATGTGCCGATGAATTGAATACGGAACCGACTGACAAGGTATCAGGTTCTACGATATTTGCAGATGCAAGTAGCGCAGAAACTGCTATAAATGGTGTATACCGTATGTTATATGTAGCAGGGTGGAGTTCAAACTGGGGCTCAGAAAACTGCGGACAGACAGCTATTCAATTGCTTGGAGATCTGATGGCTGAGGATCATTTAATGAAAGAGCAGGGGCAAGGCTGGTTTTATGAAGATTATCGTTTGAATGTTCATGGAGACTACTCAAACAAAGCTGGACGTCCTTATTCTATTTGGAACTTCTATTATACTATCGTTAGTAATGTAAATTATATCATTGCTTCAGAAAACACAATGGGAGGGGATCCGGAACTTAAGAACAGCGTTGTAGGACAGGCCTATGCCATGCGTGCGTTTGCTTATTACTATCTGATACAATTATACCAACAAACGTATAAAGGACATGAGGATGCACCCGGTGTACCTTTGTATGCAGGGGCAACGGTTGCCGGTTCGGAGGGAAGCCCTCGTGGAACCGTTCAGGGAGTTTATACTCAAATCAATTCTGATATAGAGAAAGCTATTGATCTGTTAGGAAGTATCAGCAATAAAGTGCAAACGCATGTATCTCATATAGATTACTATGTAGCTAATGGCATTAAAGCCCGTATCTGCCTCACTCAACATGACTATGCAGGTGCTGCGATGGCAGCTGCTGAAGCCTTAAAGAAACCTTCATTGAAAATTGCTACTATAGCCGAATTGGGCGGGAATAATAGTGTAAAAACAGCTGATGTTTTGTGGGGAATGGAAATTATAGCCGATCAGTCCAGTGGTTTTGCAAGCTTCTTCTCGCATATGGATGCTGATGCGCCGGGTATGTATGCTTCTAAAGCACGCCAATGCATAAGCACAGGGTTGTATAAACTGATTTCTGATACAGATGAGCGTAAAACAGCGTGGTTCCGTGGGGCCATTCCTTCTGATGAAGAAAAAACAGCTTCATCTTATACGAGTTATTGCCAAATTAAGTTTAAAATGGCAGATTACACAACCCGTACAGGTGATTATTTACTTATGAGAGCAGAAGAGATGATATTAATTAAGGCTGAAGCCGAATGTCATCAGAAAGAATATGGTGCTGCCCGTACCACAATAAAAACTTTAGGAAACGCGAGAGATAGTAAGTTTGAGGAACGTTTAGCTGCCCGTACAGATGCAAATACTTATAATTCTGACACTAATGCTCCTTTGGAAACATTAATGGATGAGATTTTATTCCAACGTCGTGTGGAACTTTGGGGTGAAGTGGGACGTATCTTTGATATGCAGCGTTTAGGTTTGGGGTATAATCGTAATTATGAAGGCTCTAATCATACAGAGAAGGTAACGACAAAGAACACTAATGCCGCTTCTCCATTATTTATCCTTCCTCTGCCGCAGTCTGAAATAGATGGTAATGAGAATATTACCTCTGCGGATCAGAATCCTATAGTTCAATAATTTATAAACCTATATAATGAAGGAAAATATGAAACTATATACAATAAAGAAATATGCTGCTATATTGCTCTGTTTGGCAGCTTTTACCTCCTGCGATACAGATGCAGAAGGTACGAAATATGGTGTAAACGGAGTTGAGGCAGCTTTTGCATCTACTCAAATGAATGTGGAAGTAGGTGCTGAAGACAACGGCGTCATCCGGGTTCCCGTATATCGTGGAAATACAGATGCAGAGGCTTCAGTCGGCATTAGCATGGATGAAGCTACAGTAGAAGAAGGTGTATTCACCTTGAAAAGTTCCAATATAGCCTTTGCAAAAGGCGAAGCAGTGGGGTACGCAGAATTAGTTTTCGGGTCTATAAATGACTTAAGTGCTACTGGTAAATATAAAATTACGCTGGCCATAGATGACAAGGATGCATTGTCACCTTCCAAATCCGGAGAGATAACAGTGACCGCTCAGAGAAAGTTAACATGGGAGGATTACGGAACCGGAATATATACTTCAGAGCTTTTCGGTCAGGCATGGGAACAGCCTATATTGAAAGCTAAAGAAGGTAATATATACAAGTTACCGGATTGTATCACAGAAGGATATCCTTTTGTTTTTACATTGAGTGATGACGGACAGTCTTTGGTTAATTGGGATAAACAAGCTACTGGATATAAAGATGCTACTTATGGAATGGTGTATTTCAGTCCTACAGGTATGCAACGCCAGGGTAATGTACTGCTATTTGCGATGCGTGGCTTGGTAGATGCTGGTACTTTGTTTAGTGGTTTCACAGAAACATTGGAATTACCTGAATAATTGTTTCCTACTACTACTGTTATTGGGGAAATAAGTTTGTAACAGAGTGTATCTGATACAAAAGATATGAATAAGGCTACCTCATTTTTATCTTGAGGTAGCTTTTTTTACAAATTATACTATTTAGTTTTCGCTTTTCTGTTTTTCTTGTCTCTTATTCTTTTAAATATTTTTCATCAAAAAGCGATTGACGGCTTTTTACTGAAAAATATATACTTTTAATCGTATTTGCCTCTATGCGTGAACCGTTGATCAGAATTAACTTTCAATTATTTATTATTTTGTACATTCGTGCAGTGAATTAAACGCACAGTAATTGTTTGATAGTTCATTTATACCTTAATAAAAGCGGTATATTGCTGAATTTCAATATAATATTTTCTAAATATGGGATAATACTGGTAGAATTTAATAAATTCATGTATGTATAAAATGCTTATATACAAATAATTATAAAATTGGAAATACATAATATTTAGTCCTTTAAGATATACTAATTAATTGATTATTAATAAAATAAACACCGCATTAGTTCTGCGAAAACGCTTCAGATTTCGTTTATTGGTATGCAGACACAGGAGGTTGCAGTCAAACCTAATTTGAAGGTTGTAATGAGAGGCAATGCCGAAGCTTTGGACGAAGTTGTGGTAATTGCCTACGGTACCGCTAAAAAAGAATCATTAACAGGTTCTATTTCGGTAGTTGACAATAAAAAGATCGAGAAACGTATTACAACCAGTGTGACTGGCGCACTTGAAGGTGCCGCACCGGGCGTACAAGTAAATAATACCTATGGCGAACCGGGACAAGCTCCCGAGATTCGCATCCGTGGTTTCGGTACATTGGTGTCAGGCGCTTCAAGTCCTCTGTATGTGGTAGATGGAGTTCCTTTTGATGGAAACATGGCCGAACTAAACTCTAACGATATTGAGAGCATGTCCATCTTGAAAGATGCCGCCTCAGCTGCATTATATGGTAATCGCGCGGCTAATGGTGTAGTCCTCATTACGACCAAAAGTGGACGTAATACCAACAAACCAAGCATTACACTACAGGTAAATCAGGGTATATACAACAGAGGTATTTCCGAGTATGAACGTCTGGATGCAGACCGTTGGATGGAAGCAAGCTGGATGGCCAAGAAAAACTCCATGATGAGCAATACCGGGATGTCAGAAGACGAGGCGGCCGCCTATGCCACGAGCCACCTGATCAGTGAGTCCATCGGTCGAAACATTTATAATGCTGCTGACGACAAACTGTTCGACAATAACGGAAAACTGATAGCTACTCGTCTGACTGGTTATGACGACCTTGACTGGCAGGATGCCATTGAACGTAACGGACATCGCCAAGAATATAACTTGTCGGCTGCCGCATCCGGACAAAAATATAATGTATATTCGTCGGTAGGCTATTTGAATGAAAAAGGATATGTGAAGGCTACCGGTTATGAACGTTTCTCAGGCCGTATCAATACTACTTATACTCCCAACAAATGGTTTAAGGGAGGTGTGAATCTTACAGGATCCTGGACTAAACGCAACTATAATAGTAATGCCAGCGGTAATGCGTATGCCAATCCATTTTACATAGCCCGCTATATGGCACCGGTATATCCTGTTTATTTACACAATGCTGATGGCACATATCAATTGGACGCTGCAGGAGACAAAATATATGATACTACTTCTCCTTATCTGAGCAACCGCCACATAGCATATGAAATGTTGTTCAACAAGCAGGAAAGCGTACGTAACGTATTAGGCGGACAAGCTTTTGCCACAATCTCATTACCTTATGGAGTGTCATTGACTGTAAAAGGTGACCTGAACAATAGTACTTCCAATAATAAGAAGTACGACAATCCGGAAATAGGTGACGGTGCTACCAACGGTGGTCGTTTGACCAGCTATGCTTACCAGTACAGAACCACGACCTTGCAAGAAATCGTAAATTGGAGCTACCAGTTCAATAACGTACATAATGTTGAGGTCATGGCAGCTCACGAAAGCTACAGTTGGGAACGTAAATATACAGCAGGAATGAATACCGGCATGGCAGTAGATGGAAATCTTACTATGGGTAATTTTCTCAATAACTCTTATTTCACAGGAAGTGATGATGAAGACAAAACGGAATCTTATCTGGC
>ULXS01022888.1_pt1 | contig 19547 bp, 16 predicted proteins | sample 1961421 | NCBI WGS metagenome assembly ULXS01 (sample SAMEA4835842, study PRJEB28245) | human gut metagenome | biome: gut microbiome; material: fecal sample | place: Denmark | collected 2008
GCCAATCAGCGAGTTGTGAGGATTTTTCTTTTGCCTCTGCTAACGATCTGTTAACTGTTCTTCTGCGCTTGATTGCGTAGTCTTTTTATCTTGAAAAAGAACTCGGTTATTCAAAAGTATTAATTATACCTAATATATTTTCGGCTCTTAAACCTAGCCATTTGAATCTTAACACCTGTAATATTGATTCTATATTGGGCCATTTCAACACTACAATTATATTGTTTTGCAATATCTTCCATGCTCATTCCACGCCGTAGGCAGTACCATAACGCGGGACGTGGTAGTTGTAAGCATCCACCCAGCCAATCAGCCTCATTCTCTTTATCCTCATTAAAATCTCGCAAACATTCTGGCAAACCCATTATTTCCTTACTTTCAGAAAGCTTGTGCTCACATAATATATGGGCCAATTCATGCATCAAATTACTTTGTTGTCTTGCCGGGGTATGCGTCGGATTGTGAATTATTATAAATGATTTTCCGACAGGAATAGTAGCCGCAGACCAATACTCCGACCCCTCATTCAGTAATGCCTTTAGATATTCACTAGGTAATCCCTGAATATCAAAAGGTGTGCAGACCGGAATATCTAATAATCGACAAAGATCAAAAGCGCATACGGGATCACAGTCTTTAAGTCCTAATTGCGTTCTAATCTCTAATGCCTTATTATCAGCCCACGTCTTAAAGCCCCTTCTAAATTTTGGATTCATTAGTGGACGAAGCGTAAGCGATTTTTATCATTTGGATTAATGCCTCGGCAGTTGCCGGAGGTAATGTTCTATCTGCCCTTAAATGTGCAACAACATCATTTTGAGTATCTGAAACATTCTGATTCGTTGTAAAATAGTCTGTTGACACTCCCAACCACTCACATAACTTAATATAGGTGTCAATATCTGGTAAATTTCCTTGCTCCACTCTAGATAGTGTTGAAGCACTAATTCCAATTTCTGTGGCAAGTTGCCTTAACCCCGTCTTTCCTCTTTTAGATTTAATCATCTCGGAGAATTTCAGAGTGTCTAATGAGTTGCTCATACTAGTTTTGATGCAATTTTTTTTATTCCGTCTTAACAAAGATACAAACGTTTCTTGGATAATACAAATATAATTTGTTTCTTTGCAGCAACAAATGTATCAAACGTGAAACAAAAACCTTAAAACATATTTTATGACACCAACAAAAAGAAGAAGTTACCGATATTCGGGACAAGATTTTCAAGACGATGGCATCTTGGTAAAAGATGCAATGAAATTAATTAAAGAATCAGAGTTCTACGATGAAATTGTAGATACTTTCAATTTAGACGAAATCAAAAATGATTTTATAGAGATTAAAGGTGCAAAGAAGCTTGTAGATACCCTGATCGAAGCCGATGAGGAATTTGAGAAAATAGACTTGGACGCTCCATTAGACAAAGTCCGATTGCATAAATACACAGATGACAATCAGATTATCTTGGAAATATTGGATATCAAGGACAAATCTATACTGACCAAAGCCAAGAAGGATATGCTCTATCCGCAGTCTATCTATTCGGTGCGCTCGGAATATCTTGGAATGTTTGGAATTGACAAATATTTAGAATATTGCAAGACTCAAGGTTATAACGATATTATTGATGCCAATATTGGGATGCTTAACAACCGAGTTGGTCAAAGTCAAAAGGCGAAAAAATTCAGGCTGTTAAAAAAAGATAACGAATATTACATTAGGGCAATAACATCTACTGATGTGTATAAAGACTACAATCTACGGTTTTCGTTGTTTGTAGCACTAATTGAGCTGCATAAGTTAACTAAATACAATGCCCATAGTTTCTATGTCGAACGCTATAACTTAAACGAATCGGATTTAACGATTCTCTTCAAAAGTTCGAGAAAAGAAACGGTATCAAAAGATACAAAAATAGGTTTTGCCTTTGAGTTAATGAATGACGAGATCAAAAGGGATGCAGTAAAGTTTAATGGACTTTTTACTGTATATATGGCTGAAAAAGAAATATTTGTAAAATCCGAAGAGCCGAAGAAATGTAATCTCATATCATTCGCTCATAGTGTTGGGCTCGATAAAGTAAAGGACAGGATAAGCAGTTTGAATGCGAGCATTAACGATTTTATTAATGATACGGTAAATGATGCTAAAAAAATCAAAGTATTAGGTGCTCCAGACTTTTTCCGAGAGTATATTTTGATGAAAGTTCAGAACAGCAAAAATCATGAGTTTAATAAGAATTATAGGGAACAAGCAAAACAGATACTTTCAAGTAAGGTTAGGACTATTTTTGAGTTGGCTACTCTTTTTGAGAAAGTTGAACTTTTAATAGAAGACGATCATATTGTATCTTTGGACTTTTGGCGGCACAAACTCTATCAAGTTTTGATGGACGGAGTAAAAAACCGAGAATAGGCTAAAGTCATTAATTAAGGAATCCGGCGTGTATAAAATTTATACACGCCGGATTTTGTTTTCTGTGAATCAAAATATTTTGTATCTTTGCCCTTGACAAACACTATAATATTTTCATTTTCCGCATGCAAGCCACTAAATATTAGAGCTTGGTAGTGCAGCGCCGTTGGGGTTTAGCGACCCGCGAATGGTAAATAGTATGCGGGAAACTGTGTAGTGTTTGTCACCTGCACTACCATTTTTTGTTTTATGACAAACACTACACAAGGCACTCGCTCCGGCAGTGCAGGCCTCATGGCCAAGTCCCGCAGGCGGTTCCCGCCATGCAACCTCCCGATTCGGTTCCATTTTCACCCGCCCGATTAGCAAGTAATTGCTAACCAAATTGTTATTCTCTTTGTTGTGCCCTTGCGCACGATAAGGACAGCCACTACTATGTCAAATCTGTAACAATCAACAACATGGAAACGAATCAAAATCCTGCGCAGGAACAGCCTGTGCAACCCATAGCCCCCGAAAATCCCCAACCCGTACCGCAACACATCCCCACTTCGGAACAATCGCCCGAATCCCGTTTGCCCTACGATCCTGCGAAAGTCGCCCGGATCGCCGAATGCCTGCGGGAACTGTTAGACCCGGCCTTTATCGTTCTGTTCGGCTTGCAGGCGGGCGGGACGCCCCACAGCGAAACGGTATGCTACGATCTGCTTGTGATCGTCGAAAGCAAATCGCACTATAATTGGTATGATGCCAAACGCTATCTCAAAATGAAGCTGCCCAACATCGGACACGGCACGCCCTATCTGAATATCTATGTCCTTACAAAACACGAGGTGGAAGCCAATTTCACGCCTTTCATTTATCTGTCCCGCAGAGAGGGCATTTTGTTGTACCGGAACCACGGGCAGAAATTCAAGCGTCCGCGCAAAACCTTCGACTTCGGCCATGCCGCCGCAGTAGCCGAAAAATATGCCCGAACATTTTTACCGCTCGCCGATCAGCTATTGCTCCATGCCGAGAAGATGGCCGATCCGATGCGTATCCGGCAATCGGCCTTTGCAATGGCACAGGCGGCCGTGTATTATTTTCGGACATTATTTTACGTTTACCACGGATTCGAAGCCGATACATTCGATATTGCGATTTTGCAACATCGTCTGCGCACCTTATCGGGCGAGTTGCCGTTGTTGTTCGAATCGGATGAATATAATTCGATTCATACAATCCCCTGTCTGAAAAGTTTTTTAGTGAACGCTCGATACAACCCGGAATTCTTTATCTACCCCCAAGAGTTGGAGCAACACCTCGAACGGGTAAAACGGCTTGGCGAAGTCGTGAATAAACTGTGTCGGAGGCGGATAAAACTATACGTCGAACTTAACGACGAATAATCCGCCAACTAAATAACAAGAGGGCTTCGGGGATCATTACAAATCCCCGAAGCCCTCTTTCGTGTTACTTGGCACACTATATTCCCCGCTTAATCTTGGGGTTTCGTTCCAAGTCTATTCCGGTTATCCGCTTTATCGCATCGTTACGTTGTTGCCGAAACCACTCACCGTCGTCCTTGCCGTCTATGGTAAACCGAAATCCTCCGGGGCCGTCCTTATCGGGGCGGAATTGCAAAATAGCGTCTTGAGCGTGGAATGGTCGTTGAAACTCGGTCGAGGTCAATTCGCCCGTAAATTTGTATGGGCGCAGGGTAAACAGGGCTTTCGTCCATTCCTGATTCAGCCCGATAGAACGGCAATAGTTCTCCCACCGCATCAATCCACGTACTTGCGGGAACAGTTCATAAACACGGGCCAAGTCGTTTCGGACGGCCGCTGTTTCCTGCTTTAACTGTGCTTGCTCCTGCCTATGGCTGGCCTGCATTGCCCCGATCGTGTCCCGCAGGTCTGTGTTCTGCTGTTTAAGCGCGTCTATTTCCTGCCGGGCTTTCTTCTGCCTGCTGTCGTCAAACAAAGATACGATACCGTCCAACACGGTTTCTGTCGCTGTGGCGGCTTTCTGCTTCACCTGTGTTTTAGTAAGTTCCCGTTTTGCCTGTTCCAACTCCTGCTGTTTGTTCCGCCTTTGTTCGTCAATGGTGTGGTAGTCGGCTTGTGCTTCGGCCTGCTGTGCTTTGAGGGCTGTAATATCGACCGACAATGTTTGTTGTTGTTCTTTGAGATTTGAGACCTGTTCGGCGATCTCGTTCTTTCGAACGAACACCTCGCGGTAGAACTGCGACCCGGTAATATGCTTGGCTTCGGAGCCGTCGATGCCGCGTTGCAAACCATACTTGGCCATTTGTTCGGCATAGGCCGTCTGGTATTCTTTCAGTTTTGGGCGCGACATTACATCGTCAGCGCATAGGCGGGGCGTGTCTTTCTTCTTACGATAGGTTCGCTTACCGTTATTCTTCTCTTGTTCTTGTTTGGCTTTTCGCCGTTCTCCCCGGACAATCGGCACGACGGTCGCATGAATGTGCGGTGTCGTTTCGTCCATGTGCAGGACGGCTGACACGACATTCTCTTTTCCAAACGTCTGTTGCAGTCAGCCGAAGCTATCTTTGCTCCAAGCCTCCAACTGTCCGGCCTGCTGAAGACGCTTCATATCCTCGGGACTGCCGGAGAGCAGAACGCGGATCGCCCGGACTTGGTTCTTACCGATCTTGCGGGTAAGCCCCGCATTGTCCAGCCGATGCTGGATCGCTTCGGTGCGGTTAGTCACTCCTTTCGGAAATTCGACCAGTTCTTCATTGAGGTAGGTCATTGTTTCGTCGGCATTGGCGGGATGGATTCTCCGCTCGATATGCGACGACATTCCGGCATCCGTTCCGGGAGCTTTGGACAAATGCAATACGACATAGCCCATAGTGGCAGTAGTGTTTTATGGTTGGTAATTAATGGTAGACGTTGGTTGCGTCGGGTGTCCAGAGGGGATTTATCCCCTTTGGCTTATTGGGGCATTTTCAGCGTTGCGAAGCAATGCGGAAAGAAAATGCCCTAATAAGTTATGGCTTTTCGTGAAAAGCCCGGGCGCGGAGCGGCCGATAAATGGGCGACTGTACCGTAGACTTGTCCGTCCGACGGATTCGAGAGCGATATAAACCGTCCGACTGCGAATTGCCGGAGCCGTCCCTTTGCGCCCGGAGAGATCCTCACAAATCTCATAGGGCGCATTGGGGCGGTGGACGAGGCGGCTACTCCTCATTTCATCGGGCAAGGCTGTATTTATCGGCATAGATGTCTGCCATTTCATTAAAGCCTTTGGCCAGCATTTCGTCCGTGACTTTGGCGTAAATCTGGGTGGTCTTGATGTTCGTGTGTCCCAGCATCCGGCTTACGACCTCGATGCGGATTCCCTGTGCGAGAGCGTTCGTCGTTGCAAACGTATGCCGTGCCATATGGAACGAAACCGCCTTGTCGATCCCCACTTCTGCGGCGATCTTTTTCAGTACCCGGTTGCAATAGGCAATGTCGGGAACGGGCAGGACGAGATTACTACCCACGACCTCGCGTTTGTATTTGTCGATGATCCGTTTGGTGATGCCGCAAAGTTTGATCTTGAACGGAACGTTGGTTTTCTGCCGTTTTTTCACGATCCACAACTCCCCGTCGAACGACTTTTGAAGCATATCCCGTGTAAGTCCCTTTACGTCGGCGTGCGCCATGCCTGTGAAACACGAGAACACAAACATATCCCGTACCTTGCCGTAACCCTCAAACGTGAATTTGTGGTTCATCAACTGTTGCAACTCCGATTCGATCAGATAGCCCCGGTCTTTGGTTACTTTCTTGGGGTGGTAGTCCGAAAAAGGGTTGCGCAGGATAAGCCCGGCATTGTGGGCTTTCGTGACGATCATTTTCAGCGGCTTTGTGTAGATACAGACGCACGACGGGGTAAGACCTTTCTCACTCCGCAAATAGAGGTCATAGTCGGTGATAAATTGCTCGGTCAGCTCCTTGAGCGGAATATCCTCCCGGTGCAGTTTGTCGGAAAGAAACTCGGCCAACCGCTTGCGCACGTTGTCGTATTTGCGGTAAGTGGACTGCGCCCGGTCTATGCCGACGTGCTGTTTGAAATCGCGGTTGAATCTGTCGAGGGCTTCCAACAACGTTTCGTATTCTTCGCCCATACCGAGATAGGCGGACTTCACCCGCTCGGCGGACACATAAGCATCCTTATCGGAGATACGTTGGTAATGCCTTTCAATTTGCGAGCGGATGTGTTCCAGCTTGCGGTTGACCTCCTGCGCTTCGCGGCTCTTGCCTGCGGCTTTATTCGCTTTGGAATCCCACAGCGATAGGGGAATCATCTGACGCGACGATACAAAAGTACTCTTACCGTTAACAGTAAGACGGACATAGATCGGCACGCGGCCATCAACCACGCGCTGTTTGTTCACATAGAACAAGATTTTGAAGGTGTTTCTCATAACAATTTTACAGGTTGCAAAGTTAATATGTTATGAGTCCCTTGTCAAGATGAAAAATAGCGCAATATAGTGAATAAGAAACCATTACGCTGAAATATGCAAGTTGGTTGCCGAGTTGTCGGTTAACTTACGCTGTTAACGATCTGTTAACTGAACTCCTGCGTTTAGTTGCTATAATCTGCTCTATGGTCGAATTGCAGAATAGAGTAACTAAACGCATATCTCGCAAATAGTCAAATAATTATCCCCATTTTGCGCCTAACTGCCAGACAACTCCCGTTTTCCGCTCTAAAACAGGCGATTAAATCCTTGCGACAAGCCAATCAGCGAGTTGTGAGGATTTTTCTTTTATGCCCGTCGGCGGGTCTTTTGCGCCCGCCCGGAGAGTTACCTTTTCGGGATGAACAGCCCGGACATGTTCGTCTGTTCGAGGGTGAGGAGCCCGACCTTTTTAGGAATGCCGCCGGCGTATCCCGTCAGGCTGCCGTCGCTGCCCACGACCCTATGGCAGGGGATGATAATGCTGATCGGATTGTGCCCTACGGCACCGCCAATGGCCTGCGCCGACATGGTTTGCTTTCCCTGCTGCCGTGCGATTTCTTCCGCAATATCCTTGTAGGTAATTGTTTCCCCATACGGTATTTGCAGCAATATTTCCCATACGGCCTGCCGAAAGGACGACCCTTCGGGGTGTAACGGGGGTGTAAATCCCGGGTTTTTCCCGCTGAAGTAACTGTCCAGCCACTTCCTTGTCTGGTCGAATACGGGGAGCAGCTTCTCTTCGTGTGCTGCCGGCAGTGTGGCGGCAAAGTATTTTTGCCCGTCGAACCAGAGCCCGGTCAGGCTGTTGCCGTCGGCGGAGATCGTTATCCCGCCGAAGGGCGATTGGTATTTACAAATGTACTGCATGGTGTTATAGATTAAAGTAAAGGTTGGAATCTTCCGGGGCTTCTTCTCTCGAAGCTATCGTGTAGCAGCGCAAGGGTGTCACTACGGTTATCTTGTAGTCGGCGAAATCTTCCGCCCGTCCGTGCTCTTGGGCGAGGCGGTGCCGGAGCGAGTTCCGCCATTTCGCGACGCACTGCTCGTCCCGCCATTCGGATTTGCTGAGCAGTTTGTTGCCGTTCGCAAGGCTCGCGAAACGTTCCGAGCCGATAAATCCATCCGTCCGGGCCAGTTCCTCCTTCAGGGTCGCCGCTGTCTGCAGGTAATCCTCCATGCGGCCGGTTTTCAGGGTTACTTCGAACAATACGATTACATTTGGCATGGTTTCATCGGTTATGTGTTTGTCGTTCTGCCTTCGATATTCGGCAGGAATCCCGTGATTATCCCCAACAGGGGCAGCAGGGTGCTGATCCGGAAGATGAACTCTATGCTGGTCTTGTCGGCCAGCCAGCCGAAAAAGGCCGAGCCGAGGCCGCCGAGGCCGAACATCAGCCCGAAAAAGATCCCGGCGATCATTCCGACCTTGCCGGGCATCAGGTCGGTGGCGTAGACCAGGATGGCGGAGAATGCCGAGGAGATGACGAGTCCGATGATGACGGCGAGCGCGATCGTGCAGGCCAGGTTCGCATAGGGCAGCAGCAGGGTGAAGGGCGCTGCTCCGAGGATGGAGCCCCAGATCACGTATTTACGCCCGAAACGGTCGCCCAGCGGACCGCCGGCGACCGTGCCGACAGCCGATGCCCCGAGGAATGCGAAGAGGCAGTACTGCGACCCCTGCACCGAGATCCCGAATTTATCCATCAGGAAGAATGTGAAGTAGTTGGTCATGCTGGCGATGTAAAAGTATTTCGAGAATACCAGCACGCCCAGGATGCCCAGGGCGAGGCGGATTTTGCGTTTTCCCAGGTGGTGTGCCGGGGCCGCTGCGGCTGCTGCGGGGCGGTTTGCGGTGACGGTGAGGCGAAGTTTATACCAGTTCCCGATTCTCGTGAGGATGAGGATGGCGAGGATCGCGGCCAAAGCGAACCAGCCGATCGAGGCCTGCCCGAAGGGAATGACGACCAGCGCGGCCAGCAGCGGCCCCATGGCGCCCCCGGCGTTGCCGCCGACCTGGAATATCGACTGTGCCAGTCCTTTCCGGCCTCCCGAGGCGAGTTGCGCCACCCGGGAGGATTCGGGGTGGAAGACCGAAGAGCCGCAGCCGATCAGCCCCACCGCCAGCAGGATGGGTACGAAGCCCGGGGCGACGGAGAGGATGAGCAGCCCGACCAGCGTGAAACACATCCCTGCGGCGAGCGAGTAGGGGCGCGGATGGCGGTCTGCATAGAGTCCGATGAAGGGCTGCAGCAGCGACGAGGTCATCTGGAAAACCAGCGTGATGATTCCGATCTGGGCGAACGTGAAGCCGAATTTCTCCTTCAGGAGCGGGTAGACGGCCGGGATCACCGACTGCATCATGTCGTTCAGCAGGTGGGTGATGCTGATCATGAACAGTATCGGGTAGACCGTTCCGGTCTCCGTGAAGCGCCGCAGGCGTGTGTCCGTGGGTTTTGTAAGCGTCTCCATTGCTGCGGGCTATGGTTCTTCGAGTATCCGCGTGATCGCCTCCCGGGCGTTCCGCACGTCCCCGGCGAGGATGTATCCGAGTAACTGCCCGTGCGTGGGCTGGGAGGCGAGCAGGCACTCCGTGTTCCTGTATATATTGCTGAACCTCTTTTTCAGATGGGCGGCCGTCGAGCGATACAGCTCGCACAGGATTTCGTTGTGCGTGGCCTCGGCCAGGGCGATGTGGAAGTTGACGTCGGCTTCGATACAGGCCTGCAATGCCCCGGCAGCCGCGGTCGCTCCCCGTTCCGCGAGGTGCTTTTCGAGGACTGCGGCGTCGTGTGCCGTTCGCCGTTCGGCGGCTTTTTCTGCAATCGCGGCTTCCAGTATTTTCCGCACCTCGTCCAGGTCGTGCAGGTCGGCGCGTCCGAGGCGCCGCTCCATCGGTTCGTCCGGCGGCGTGAGGCGTTCGACAAATGTCCCGGCACCCTGCCGTACCTTCAGGAAACCCATGTTGGACAGGATTCTGACCGCTTCGCGCACGGTTGAGCGGCCGACCCCGAAAATCTGCATCAATTCCGGTTCGGGCGGCAGTTTTTCGCCCACCTCGAATTTCCCCGACATGAATTGTTCCTGCAACCGCCCGGCCAGCTCTTCGGCCAGCGATTTCTTGCTGAGTTGCATGTTCGAACCGGGTTTCATCATATCATCTGATGTTTTGTGCGAAAGTAGGCATTTATTTCGAGCCGACAAAATTTTTCGGGGTATTTTGCGTGCGGAAGAAGGCCCGGCAATTTTTGCACCGGCCGATAGCTGAGAAAAGCGGGTGCAAGTGGCGATTTTTTATGTGCGGCAATTTTTGCATGTTATTGGTGAAGAACGGGGTGTTTTCAGAACGGACAAATATCTAATTTTGTAATAATGAATATAGATGAAGACGATACGAGACTTTTCAGGCCGCTTGAGCCGGGGGAGTTCGGTATCTATACAGAGCTTGACGAATTGCCGGTATCCGGTTGTCCGGTATACCTTATGAAGGGGGTCGGAGGCATCTGCCTGTCGGGTACGGCTACGGTACAGGTTTTCGGCCATCGTTTCCGGATCGTGCGCGGAATGGTGCTTGCTCTGTTTCCCTGGCAGTTGGCTTCCATCAAGGAGGTAAGCGACGATTTCGGGATCAGGTTTTTCCGCATATCGCACGATATGTTTACCGACACCCTCAGCTCCCTGTGGAGACCCAGGCCCGGTTTCTTTTTTTACATGCGCACGCATGTCGCCTCGGAGCCGCGCGAAGAGTATGTCGGACGGTTCCTGAATTTCTGCGACCTGCTGGCCTACCGCGTCGAAAATGCCCCCGCCATCTGCCGCCGCGAGTCGGTGATGCAGCTTTTGCGGGTGTTCTATTGGGACATCTACGCCATCTATCTCAATGATCCGCAGGCAGAGAAGACAGCCTATACCCACAAGGAGGAACTGGCGTTCCGTTTCATGCAGACGATCGTCGAGGAACATTCTCCCAACAGGGACGTGGCGTATTTCGCCGAGAGGCTCGGGATCACTCCGAAGTACCTGACCAACCTGATGAACGAGATCAGCGGGCAGTCGGCACGGGACTGGATCGTCTACTATACGATCTTCGAAATCAAGGCGCTGCTTCGTGAGTCGGCCATGGACTTGAAGACGATCGTGGCGCGTGTCAATTTCCCCGACCAGTCGACGCTGAGCCGCTTTTTCCGCAGGTACACGGGCATGTCCCCGTCTCAATACCGGAAGAATATTCATTTCTGAACGATAGGCCGGGCCGGAAGCCCGGCTTCTTTTTTTTTGTTGGATGCGAGGGCTGAAATGTTTTGTGATATAGTCGTATTTGTTGTGCAATTTGCGTGTATTTCCCCAATAACATGCGATTATCGACCAAATTTGGGCGAAATAAGGTTTCTTTTTACATTTGCCAAGACAGAAATGCGGGCTTCTGCGGAACTTTGCTTTCGCGGGGCGGAGCGGTAGGTGCGGATGGCTGTCGGAAAGGGATGTGATTAACCAAATTTTTTTCTCATATGAAAAATTTACGAAACCTGTGCCTGCTGTATGCCCTCGCAGTATGCACCATGTTACCGACAGGCTGTATCGAACGGCCGGATGAAGTTCCCGGCCCGGATGGCACGGCCCAGGGCGGAAATAAATACGATTACGCCACGACGCGGGATGTTCCCCTGAACCTGGACTACGCCCGCAGGGGCAGCAAGGCGCTGTTCGAAATTTATGCGGAGAACCCCGTGGATGCCGGGGACGGCGTGCTTACCCTGAAGCCCGGCGTAAAAGCCCTGCTCAGGGCCTATACCGATAACGACAGTAAATACTCGGGGGTGGTCAACCTCCCGACTGCCGTAAGCAAGGTGTACGTGTATAGCGAATCCTACGGGTTCCCGGCCTGTATCGGGGTCGACGTGACTGCCGGCGGTATTTCGTTCGACGTGCGGCAGCTCTATGAAAAGGCGGCCGGGAAAGTTTCCGGCGCCGTGGTTGCCGACCGAACCGTGACGACCCGTGCCGATGCGGCCAATCCATATAATGTGCAGCAGCTCGGCGACTGGACTTGGGAAGGGAAACCGCTCTATATCCTCGGTACGCTGTTCGGCCAGAAACCCAACCTGAATATCGACCCCGAATATGCGCAGACACCTGCGGGGCTGATGAACCGCATCCAGAACGTGCTGATGCCGGGCGTCGACAATTCGAAATACGCCATGCCTACGGAGGTGGTCAACCTCAATATTGCGAAGGATGCCCATCTGACGCTGGTGTTCGCCGCAGAACTGGCCGGTTGGCGCAATGCCATCGGTTATTATTATTATGATACGCAGAACCCTCCCCGGACGCAAGCCGAGTTCGATGCGCTGCCCAAGTACGTGGCCTTCCCCAACTGTACCTCCTTTACGACCAATTTCGACGATCCGGACGATTGGGGCTCGGGCAGCGACGATTGGACGGCGCCCCTGTTTTTCGGCGAACAGCTGCGGCTGACCTATTTCAAGGGAGGCAAGGCCGCCGACATTTTCCCCGCCGGTACGACCGTCGGCTGGTTCATGCTGCCCGATGCGTATGAAATTTCGACCAAGAACTATCCCTATACCGGGAAACTCGACATCACCGGTTCGAAACACCCGGCACGCTATTCGAACAATGAGTTCAATGCGGGGAACGGCCGCTATATGGTCAGCCTCTACGACAAGGTGAGCGGCAAGACCGTGCTCGGCTTCGAGGATGGCGGCGACAACGACTACAAGGACGTGCTCTTCTACGTCGATGCCGATCCTGCCGATGCAATTTATGATCCCGAGCGCCCGACGACCGACCCCGATGACGAGAAATATCCCGACGTGACGGGCGACCCTGTGGTCGGCACGCTGGCATTCGAGGATCTGTGGCCGAGCCAGGGCGATTACGACATGAACGACGTGGTGGTCGGGTACAGCACGACTTTCACGACCGACAAGGACAACCGGATCGTGGCGATCAGGGATGTTTTCACGCCGTTGCACAGCGGCGGTAAGCTCCGGAGCGCCTTCGGCTACCAGCTCGACATTCCCGTAACCGCCGTCAAGGGCGTGAAGGTCGAAAACGGATCTTCGGCGGCCGGCCTCGAAAAGAACCAGGATAAGGCCGTGGTCATACTCTTCGACGACATCGAGCAGGCCGTGGCCCGGGGGCCCGTCACCGTCGAGATCGAACTGGACGGGAGGCTGTCGATGGACAAGGTGACCCGCAAGTCGCTCTACAACCCGTTTATCTGTGTGGGCGACAAAGGCTTTGTTCCCGGGGCCGTCCGCAAGGAAATACACCTGACGAACTATGCTCCCACGTCGCTGGCCGACCCCTATCCTTTCGGCCGCAACGATGACAAGAGCTCGCTCGACAAGGCGGGGAACCCCATCGGGCCGTATTATTATGCGACCTCCGAGTTGTATCCTTTCGCCATCGACCTGCCCGTTACCGATTTCCGGATCCCGGATGAGATGGTAAAGATCGACGTCTTCTATCCCGATTTCGCCGATTGGGTGAAGAGCCGTGGCGAAAAACACAAGGAGTGGTACAAGAAGTCCGTGAAATAGAACCGGTATTGCCGGTTCGGACAGAGCCCCTGCATCGCGGGGGCTTTGTTTGTATCGGGGCTGTCGGAACGATATGTGAAATTATTGTTTTACCTTTGCCGAAAATTGGAGAACCGAATGGCAAAGATTCTTATTATCGACGACGAGGAACAGTTGCGCAAACTGCTGGCACGCATCATCGGGCTGGAAGGTTACGAGGTGGCCGAGGCCGCCGATTGCGCCGAGGGGCTCAGGATGCTCCGCCGCTGCGAACCCGATGTCGTGCTGTGCGATGTCAAACTGCCCGACGGCAACGGTGTCGAGATGGTCGGTCGGATCAAGCAGGCCATGCCTTCGGCCGAGGTCATCCTGCTGACGGCCTACGGCAATATCCCCGACGGCGTGCAGGCCATCAAGAACGGGGCGTTCGATTACATAACCAAGGGCGACGACAACAACAAGATATTGCCGCTGCTGAGCCGTGCCACCGAGAAGGCGCAGATGCAGCGCCGGCTGGCTCGTCTCGAGGACAAACTTTCCGAAGAGCATTCGTTCGACCGCATCATCGGTTCGTCGGAAGCCCTCCGCAGTGCGGTCGCGCTGGCGCGCAAGGTCGCCGTCACGGACACCTCGGTGCTGCTCACGGGTGAAACCGGAACCGGCAAGGAGGTCTTTGCGCAGGCCATCCACCATGCCAGTCCGCGCGCGAAGGGAGCGTTCGTCGCCGTCAACTGTTCGTCTTTCTCCAAGGAACTGCTCGAAAGCGAGCTTTTCGGCCATCGTGCCGGCAGCTTCACGGGTGCCACCAAAGATAAGAAGGGATTGTTCGAGGAGGCCGACAAGGGGACGCTTTTCCTCGACGAGATCGGCGAGATGCCCGTCGAGCTGCAGGCCAAGCTGCTGCGCGTGCTCGAATGCGGCGAGTTCATCAAAATCGGCGAAACCCGCCCGACCAAGGTCGACCTGCGGATCATTGCCGCTACGAACCGCGACCTCGAAAAGGAGATCGCCTCCGGGAATTTCCGCGAAGACCTCTTCTTTCGTCTTTCTGTTTTTCGCATCCACCTGCCGTCGCTGCGCGAGCGGCCGGGCGATATCGCCGAATATGCCCGGTTCTTTGCGGCGCAATTCGCCGACAGGATGGGGCGTCGGATCGACACGATCGACCGGGGGTACCTCGCCGCACTGGAACGCCATGCCTGGCACGGCAACGTCCGCGAACTGCGCAACGTCGTGGAGCGCAGCCTGATCATGGCCGAAGGCAATGCCCTTACCGTCGGCTGCCTCTCCCCCGAATTCCATGCTGCGTCGTGCGACGGCTCCGTACCCGACTCGATGGCGCTCGACGCCCTCGAACGGCACCACATCCTCAGGGTACTCGAATACACGAAAGGCAACAAGGCCGAGGCCGCCCGCCTGCTGGGTATCGGCATCGCCACGCTTTACCGCAAGCTGGAAAGTTACGGTATGAAGCCCTGACGCCGGCGCCAGGCGTATCATTCTGAGACGGCCGCCTGTCGCGTATGAACATCGACCTTTTTATTATGTCATGACTATGAAGATACAAGGGAGGCTTACCCTGGGCATCGGCGTGCTGTTCGCCATGATCCTGTTGCTCGGCATCCAGTCGGTCAGCTACGTCCGCCAGCTTTCGCGCGCTACGGGCACCATCCTGGCCGACAACTATAATTCGCTGCAATACGCCGGGGACATGCTCCGGTCGCTGAACGACATCGGCCAGGATTCCGTCTCGCGGCACGCCCTGCGCCAGAGCCTGGCGCTCCAGCAGCAGAACATCACCGAAGTCAGTGAAAAGGAGCTTACGGCGGCCTTGCAGCAGCATGTCGCCAGCCTGAGCGACCCCGTCACCGAGGCCGAGATACAGACCGTGCGTGCCGACCTCTACCGCATTATGGAGGTGAACATGGCGGCTATCCGGGCCAAGAGCTCGCAGGTCGAGGAGCGTGCCGACTATGTCATGTGGTGGCTGATCGTCGTGGCCGCCCTGTGCGCCCTTGTCGCGGGCGCCGTGCTGGTGTGGTTCCCGCGGAGGGTGCTGCGCCCGATCGACGAGCTGAAGAAGGGGATCAAGGAGATCGCCAGCCATAATTACGGCAAGCGGCTCGACTTCACGGGCAACCGTGAGTTCGAATCCGTTGCCGAGTCGTTCAACAACATGGCGGCCAAGCTCGACGAGTACCGCCGCAGTTCGCTCGACGACCTGATGACGGCCAAGACGCGGATCGAGGCGATCGTCAATTCGCTCCACGAACCGATCATCGGACTCGATCCCCGGAAGACCATCCTCTTCATGAACCGCGAGGCGCTGTCGGTGCTCAACCTGCCTGAGACCGTCATCGGGCGCGATGCCGCCGAGGTGGCGCTTGCCAACGACCTGCTCCGGCGCCTGCTTCGCGAGCTTTACGGCGAGAAGAAGAACGCCGGGCAGGAGCCGCTGAAGATTTATGCCGACAACAAGGAGAGCTATTTCCAGATGGAGGATACGCCGCTCTACATCATGCCGGTCGGCAGCCGGGAGCAACAGTTCGTCGGCAACCTGATCGTCCTGAACAACATCACCAAATACAAGGAGCTGGACTCTGCCAAGACCAATTTCATCTCGACGGTTTCGCACGAGATGAAAACCCCCATCTCGTCGATCCTGATGAGCCTGCAACTGCTCGGCGACAACCGTCTCGGGCAGCTCAACGAAGAACAGAAGCAGCTCGTGGGCAGCATCCGCGAGAGCAGCGACCGCCTGCTCAATATCACGGGCGAATTGCTCAACATGACGCAGGTCGAGTCCGGTAAACTCAGGCTCATGCCCAAGGTCGTGAAGCCTGTCGAACTGATCGACTATGCCGTCAAGGCGACGCAGGTGTTGGCCGAGCGTTTCCGCTGCTTCGTCGAGGTGGAATACCCCGAGAAGATTTCGAAACTGTTCGTCGACAACGAAAAGATCGCATGGGTCATTACCAACCTCCTCTCCAACGCCATCCACCATTCCCCCGAGAATTCGCGCATCATCGTCGGGGCCGTGCAGCATGAAAAGGCGGTCGAGATCTTCGTCCAGGATTTCGGCCGGGGCATCGACCCGCGTTACCATAAGAGCATTTTCGAGCGATATTTCCGCGTGCCGGGTACGAAGGTGCAGGGCAGCGGGTTGGGGCTGGCCATCTCCAAGGAGTTCGTCGAGGCGCACGGCGGCACGATCTCGGTCGAAAGCGGGATCGGCATGGGAAGCCGCTTTTCGATCCTCTTGCCGGCATAGCATCCTGCCGGAATGCCCACCCCCGCAGTGCTGGAAGCCGCAGGCGTCGTGCCTGCGGCTTCCAGCGTTTTTGTTTATCCGGACGGAAATGTCCGGTCTGGCGGCGGCAGGCGGCTGTCGAAAAGAAATAAAATTCGCATTTTCCCCGGCTTTCTCCGTATTTATTTATTTTGCCTATTTCAGACGGCTAAATACTGTAGAAAAACGCTTGTTTAAAGTAAAAATTATTATCTTTGCAGGAGTACAGCACCAAATAATCATTTCGAATTATGGTCGATTCTTTTTTGGGACAAGCCGAGGAAGGCAACAAAACCGCTCTGCTCAAACTGCAGTTGATCGGGCACTACATCATGGGTGGGGATTTCAGCATCACGGATCTGAGCCATGAAATGAATCTGTCGGTGCCGACGGTCACCAAATTGGTCAGCGAACTGATCGAAGACGGCTTCGTGCACGACTTCGGGAAACAGGGTACTGCCGGGGGGCGCCGGCCCAACATCTACGGGCTCAACCCCTATGCAGGTTATTTCGTCGGTGTCGACATCAAGAAGGACATCATCACCCTGGCGATCATCAATTTCAAGGGGCAGGTCGTCGACATGCGCGATTGCGTGCCGTTCGTCATGGAAAATTCGGTACAGGCGCTCGACCGGCTGTGCGACGTGGTCAACGGGTTCATCGCCAAGAGCAAGATCGACCGAACCAAGATCTTTTCGGTCGGCTTCAACCTCTCGGGGCGGGTCAATTCCAAGACGGGGTACAGTTACAGCTATTTCTTCGTCGAGGAGGAGCCCCTCACGATGCTGCTGGAGAAACGCCTGGGCTGCAAGGTCTATGTCGAGAACGATACCCGGGCGATGACCTACGGGGAGTACATGTGCGGCGTGGGCAACAACGAGGATACGATGATATTCGTCAATGCCAGCTGGGGTTTGGGCGTCGGGCTGGTCATCGACCGCAAACTGTTCTACGGCCGGTCGGGATTCTCGGGCGAGTTCGGCCATTTCCCGCTGCTCGACAACGAGGTGATCTGCCGGTGCGGCAAGCGCGGCTGTCTCGAAACCGGCGCTTCGGGCTCGGCCGTACACCGTATATTCATGGAGAAGCTGGCGCAGAAACGTGTTTCGATGCTTTCCGACAAGTACAATCGCGGCGAGCAGATCCTGCTGGAGGATATTCTCGAAGCGCTGGGGCAGGAAGACGTGCTTGCCATCGAAGTCATGGAAACCGTCGGGCATACGCTCGGCAAGGCCATGGCCGGGCTCATCAACCTCTTCAATCCCGACCTCATCGTGCTGGGCGGGACGCTGGCCGTGGCCAAGGATTATATCATGTTGCCGCTCAAGAGCGCCATCAACAAATATTCGCTGCAACTCGTGAATAAGGATACTACCATAAAACTCAGTAAGTTGGGTGAAAAAGCCGGGGCCGTGGGCGCCTGTATGCTGAGCCGTAGCAAGATGCTGGGGCTGATGTAGCCCGGACCGATAAAATAGCCATAAAGAGAAGTCCGTAGCCCTACGGACTTTTTTTTGTACCCGTTATTACCCGATATTACCAGCCGCAAAATCTTTTTTTTGGTCGATTAGAATAAAAAAGACTATAATATTGCTTCATTGTAAATTTATTTATTATATTTGCATAGAAAAACGATAAAATTTACTTTATTTTATGCAAACTATAAAATCCAGTCTGATATGAAAACCTCGAACCGAAGGAATTTTCTTAAAAAAGTGGCTGTGACTGCGGCTTCGGCAGTTGCCGTCCCCGGACTGGTCAAAGCGGCCTCGGAATTCGGCGGTACGGGCACGGACGATGCCCTGGCCGCATCCGCTCCGGGGTATGGCGGGCTGATCGTCCCCAAGGGGGAGGGGCTGCGCATCACGGGTACGTTCCTCGACGAAATTTCGCACGACATCCCGCACCAGAACTGGGGCGAGAAGGAGTGGGACGCAGATTTCCGCCATATGAAGTCGATCGGCATCGACACGGTGATCGGGATTCGCTCGGGCTATCGCAAGTTCATCACCTATCCTTCGCCCTACCTGCTCAAAAAAGGGTGTTACATGCCGTCGGTCGACCTGCTCGACCTGTTCCTGCGCCTGGCCGGCAAGTACGGCATGAAGTTTTACTTCGGGCTTTACGACTCGGGCGAATACTGGGACACGGGCGACATGTCGCATGAGGTGGAGCATAATAAATATGTAATCGACGAGGTGTGGAACATGTACGGCCGCAAATACGAGAGTTTCGGCGGCTGGTACCTGAGCGGCGAGATCAGCCGTGCCACCAAGGGTGCCATCGGGACGTTCCATGCCCTGGGCAAACAGTGCAAGGAAGTTTCGGGCGGGCTGCCCACCTTCATCTCGCCGTGGATCGACGGCAAGAAGGCGGTGATGGCCAGCGGGAGCAAACTGACCAAGGAGCAGGCTGTTTCCGTCGAGCAGCACGAACGCGAGTGGGACGAGATATTCGACGGGATTCACGATGTGGTGGATGCCTGTGCGTTTCAGGACGGGCATATCGACTACGACGAGCTGGACGCGTTCTTCGCGGTCAACAAACGCCTGGCCGACAAGTACGGCATGCAGTGCTGGACCAACGCCGAGTCGTTCGACCGCGACATGCCCATCAAGTTCCTGCCCATCAAGTTCGACAAGCTGCGCATGAAGCTCGAAGCCGCCATGCGTGCGGGCTACGACAAGGCCATCACGTTCGAATTTTCGCATTTCATGAGCCCCCAGTCTGCATACCTGCAGGCCGGGCATCTCTTCGACCGTTACAAGGAATACTTTAACCTCCGTTAGCCGATGAAATCACAGACGAATACGGGATATGTGGCATTCCTGTCACTGGTAG